>Ga0136846_1221218_pt1 | contig 39239 bp, 34 predicted proteins | sample HopSoiMetagenom2_FD_96841 | JGI IMG/M metagenome (GOLD analysis project Ga0136846, IMG submission 96841) | Grasslands soil microbial communities from Hopland, California, USA - 2 Assembly 2016 (version 4) | ecosystem: Environmental > Terrestrial > Soil > Grasslands | place: USA: Hopland...
GAGCAGCTCGTGCGGATGAAGAACGAGGCCGAGATCGAGTCCTCGGACCAGCACGTCGTCAACGCCGTCGAGTTCATGCTCCAGCACGCCTTCGAGAGCCGGGCGAGCGACATCCACGTCGAGCCCAAGCGCGACGACAGCCTCATCCGCTTCCGCATCGACGGCGTGCTGCACGATATCCAGAAGATGCCCAAGATCGTGCATGCCGCCGTCACCTCGCGCATCAAGACGATGTCGCGTCTGGACATCGCGGAGAAGCGCCGTCCCCAGGACGGCCGGGTGAAGATGAATCGCGGCGGCCGCGAGGTCGAGCTGCGCGTCTCGACCCTCCCCGTCGCCTTCGGCGAGAAGCTGGTGATGCGCATCTTCGACCCGCAGGTGGTGATGCAGGACCTCGCCGGGCTGGGGTTCTACCCCGACGAGTTGCAGACCTTCAACGACTTCATCAGCCGTCCTCACGGCGTCGTGCTGGTGACCGGTCCCACGGGCTCAGGGAAGACCACGACCCTCTACTCGGCCCTGAAGACGATCTGCACCCGGGAGATCAACGTCACCACCATCGAGGATCCGATCGAGATGGTCTACCCGGATTTCAACCAGACTGAGGTGCAGCTCAAGGTGGGGATCACCTTCGCCGCCGCCCTGCGCCACATCCTGCGCCAAGACCCGGACGTCATCATGGTGGGCGAGATCCGCGACAACGAGACGGCCCAGTACGCCATCCAGGCCGCGCTGACCGGTCACCTGGTCTTCTCCACCCTGCACACCAACGACGCCTCCTCCTCCATCTCCCGCCTGGCGGACTTAGGCGTCGAGCGCTTCCTCATCAGCTCCACCCTGATCGGCGCCATGGCCCAGCGCCTGCTGCGCAAGATCTGCCCCCACTGCGCCACCGAGCGCTACCTGGAGGCCGACGAGGTCGCCACCCTGCGCCTCGCCGTGCCGGCCGGCAAGCGGGTGAAGGTGAAGGAGGGGGAGGGGTGCTTCGAGTGCCGCAACACCGGCTACCTCGGCCGCACCGGCATCTTCGAGATGATGCCGCTCGACGACAGTATCAAGAACCTCATCGTCTCCGGGGCGGATGCTCCGGAGATCAAGCGCGAGGCCGCCAAGAACGGCATGCGCACCCTGCGCCAGTCCGCCCTGCGCAAGCTGGCCGAAGGGATCACCACCTTCGAGGAGGTGGTGCGGGTGACGGGACTGTAGGGCGTCTCCCTACCCCACCGCCACCTCCCCCGTGTAGTGCTGCCGCACCAATTCCTGGGCGCGGACGGCGTCCTCCCGCGGCTCGGCGATGCGGCCGAAGAGGGTCTTGTAGGTGAGGCCCAGGGTCTCCAGGTCCTGCTGCTGGAGAAGCTTGATCAGCTCGTCCAGGGCGCGCTGTGAGGCTCCGGGATGGATCTTGCGCTCGGACTCCCGCTCCAGCAGGACGAGGGCGAAGAGGAGCGGCTCGGGCAGCTCGGCCGGCGAGGGCTCCGGCGGCGACGGCGGGAACTGGCGCCCCTGGACGAGCTTCTCCTCCAGCGCCGGGGCCGCCGGCAGCTCCGGGACCGGCGCCCTGCGCTCGAAGAGGAACGGGATCGAGCGCACCTGGTGGGCGAAGCGCGAGAACAGCCCCACCAGCTCCTTCTCTGAGGCGAAGTTGCCCACCAGACGGGCGTCGCGGCCGATCTCCAGCCGCTCCGTCTCCTGCAAGACCACGTGGGCGCGGGCCGACTCCTCCAGTTGCAGGCTGCGGGCCGCGACCTTCCAGGCCGTGAGGAAGCCCTGGACGTAGCAGGTGTCGGGGCAGCGTACGGTGACGGCCTCCACCTCGACGCCGCGGTCGATGCGGATGGAGCCGCCCATCGACTCCAGGGTGCCGTACTTGCCCGAGTTCTGGACCACCAGGTTGCCGGGCGCGTGGATCGAGAGCTGTCCCTCGGGGTCGATTTCGATGCGCAGGCCCCTGGGGATGATCATGGTGGGCGCGAGATTTTCTGCGGGGCTCCGGCTCATGGGTTTTCCTCCTTCACGGCCCGTCTACCGCTCGACGGCGGGCGGCAGCGGCTCGAAGCTCTGGACCGGCCTGGCATTGCGGGCGCGCAGCAGCAGGCGATCGTCGTTGGGCCAGCGGCGGTCCAGGATGTACAGCAGCGGATCGATGGGGCGAAAGACGCCGTCCGCCCCTTTGCGGCGGATCTCGTAGTACAGGTGGGGGCTGGTGCTCCAACCCGTATTTCCCACCGTCGCCAGGCGGTCGCCCCGGCGCACCTTCTGGCCGGCGCGCACCTCCACCCGGTCGGCGTGGCCGAAGATGGTGACGAAGCCGTCGCCGTCGCGGATCAGGACCAGGTTGCCGTAGCGCCACCAGCCGCGGCTGCGGGCCAGGGGATACTGCCCGGCGAAAGCCACCACGCCGTCGGCCGGGGCATAGACCGGCGTGCCCACCGGGGCCGCCAGGTCGACGCCGGGGTGGAGCTCGATTTCCTTGGTGAACGGGCTGCGCCGGTCGCCGAAGGGGCTGATGAGCACGAACCCCTTGCCGCGCAGCGGACAGACCGACGGCGTGGTGCGCACCTGGTCGGGATGGGAGGTCTCGAAGCTCCCCACCACGCGCAGGTCGGCGTCGACCTCCCGCAGGCGGTTGCGGATATGGTCGCGCAGGCGGTCCCCCTGTTCGACGACGCCAGCGTAGATCGATTCCGGCACCTGCACACGGGAGGCGGGCACGGCCTGGCGGGGTGGGCGGACCGGCGGCAGGCCGTAGGCCAGGAAAACCTTTTCCAGGCGCAGATCGAGGTCCTCCGCCCGGCGGTCGAGAGCGCCCAGGGGGCCCAGAAGCCCTTGCAGCCGCTCGCCCTGCCGGCTGCGCTCGGCGGTCAGGGACTGGTACTCCTGGCGGTTCATCTGGCCGGCGATCACGCCCGGCGCCACGGCCACGGCCAGCGCCACGGCCAGCACCCAGAGGAGCGCCGGCACCGCCCAAACGGTGAGCTGGCGGCGCGACAGGAAGAGGTAGCGCACCCGCTTGCGGATGTCGCTGGGATGAATCTGGACCTCGAGGCTCCAGCGCTCGCTCGCGCCGGAGCTCACGGCCCGACCGGCTCCGGCGCAGGCGAGCGGAAGGGGTTCACCCGTTCGATGGCCTCCTCGCTGGCGTGGCGCTGGACGATCGCCAGCAGGTCGCGATGCACCGCGGGGCCGCCTGCCACGATGTTGCCGCTGGCGAAGAAACCGTCGCGGCCGTCGAGGTCGGTGACCACGCCGCCGGCCTCGCGCACCAGCAGGATACCGGCGCCGATGTCCCACGGCGAGAGGCGGAACTCGAAGAAGCCGTCGTACACCCCGGCCGCCGTGTAGGCGAGGTCGAGCGCCGCCGAGCCGCAGCGGCGGATGGCCTTGGCGTAGTGGAAGACGTCGCGGAAGATCCCCAGATAGAGGTCGAGCGTGGAGAGCGCCCGGAACGGATAGCCGGTGGCGAGGAAGGCGCCGGCAATGCCGTCCCGCCGGGTCGCTGACATCGGCCGGCCGTTCCAGAAGGCGCCGCCGCCGCGCGTGGCGGTGAACAGGTTCTTCCCCTCTGGATCCTCGATCACCGCCACCAGCAGCTCGTCGCCCTTGCGGCAGGCGACCGAGACAGAATAGACGGGCAGCCCCTGAAGAAAGTTGGTGGTGCCGTCCAGGGGATCGATGAGCCATTCGTAGTCGCCGCTCCCCTGCCCCGCGCCGCCCCCCTCCTCGGCCAGGATACGGTGGTCCGGGAACCGCCTGCGGATCGTGGCCAGGACGGCGGCCTCGCTCTCCTGGTCCGCCTGGCTGACGAAGTCGTTCTCCGCCTTGGCCCGCACCTCGAGCCCGGCCTGGCGGAAATAGCGGGAGAGGATCTCCGCCCCGGCATGGGCGGCGGCGACGGCGGTCTGAAGGAGGTCGTCGATCATGGCGGGCCTATTATGCCTGAGCCCCCCTGGGATAAAAGAAGCGGAGTAAGTTGCCGGCGGGACGCCGGCGGTCCCAGGGGGGCTTGCTCCGGAAGGGTCTACGGGACCTTGGTCCGGTAATACTCTTTGATCGCTTTTTCCGCCTGCCTCCCCTGGAACCGGAAATCCGCCTCGCCACCACCCTCCCCTCCGGGCGCGCTGAAGGCCTTCCAGACGAAGGTGCCGGCGAGCCACGGCCGATGATCGAGGGCGGCGAAGAGGGCCTGGTAGGCCAGGGCCTGGTCCTCCTCCGAATACTCTCCCCCTTCGGTGTGGGGAGCCAGCCAGGCGCCGCGGTGGGCGGCGAAGCCCACCTCGGTGAGGAGCACCCTCTTGCCCGTCCGCTGAGCAGCCCTGGCAAAGCGCTCCGCCACCTCGCGGGCGCCACGGTCGAGGTCCGCCCGGGTGGCCTGCGGCGAAGCGGACAGCGGATAATAGGAGTCGAGGCCGATGACGTCGAGGGCATCCCAGAAGTGCACGCCCTCGAGATCGCCGTACCAGTTGCCGGAGTAGGTCACGACCCCGGGGTAGAGGAGGCGCACGGCGGCGATCAGGTCCCGCCACTCGGCCTCCCGCTTCACCGTCTTCGACAGCTCGCAGCCGACGCTGAACAGGTCCGCTCCGGCCCAGCGAGCGAGGAAGGCGTGGTGGAGGACGTAGCGCCGGTAGCCCTGCCACCAGCGCGCCCAGTCCTCCTCGCTCTTCATCTCCACGTCCCCCGGCCAGCTACCGTGGGAGACCCAGAGATGGGGCTTGTAGAGGACGTGGAACCCCCGCGCCCGGGCCAGCCGCGTGGCGCGGATGAGCCCGACGTCGGTCTCGCTCCCCGGGTGGCGGTTCAGATAGGCCATCTCCGGCCGGTCCGGCGCCCGCTGGAAGGCGAAGGGCATGAGCGACACGGCGTTGGCGCCGAGGGCGGCGAAGGCGCCGAGCTGCTTTCCCACGACCGGCGCGTGATAGCCCGTCTCCAGGCGGTTGAGCATGGCGAGCGAGATTCCGGCGAGGAAGGGAGGGAGAGGAGAAGGTTTTTGATTTTTGATTTTTGAATTCTGGATGGGGACGGCGGAGAGTTGCTCAAGGATGTCCGCCACCGCTTGTTGCGACGGTGGGTGGGCCAGCTTCTCGGCCAGCGTGGACCCAGGCAGCTTGTCGATCACGGCCGCGGCCGCGGGGGTCCAGAGAAGCGCCGAGGCGTCGGGCGCGTCTGCTCGGACCAGGAGGTCTTCGGCCGCTGGAAGGACCCGGGCGGCAGCGAAGAGCGGCAGCCACTCTCGCCAGGGGCGTCCGTACCAGTCCCCGGAGAGCCAGAGTGCGGCGCCGCGCTCCAGCCAGGGCGGTGCCTTGGCGGAAAGACCGGCCCGGGAGATCAGCACCCGCGCCAGGGCGTAGCGATAGGCTCCAAGGTCGCGGGGGTCCCAAACGAGATGGAGATCGGCCTGCCGGCCCGGCACGGCCTCGCCGATCTCGCCGGTGTGGCGCCCCTGGGCCACGGTGTCCGGCTCGACCACGACGGTGAGCGGCTTGTCCTGCGTCCCTGGCGCCCCCGGCACGCGGGGCGCCATCTCGGCCGCGGCGCGATCCAGGTCGGCGGCGAGGCGGACCAGCTCGGGCCTGGCGCGATCCCCCGGTGGCACCAGGAGCGTCACCCGGTCGCCGCGGATCGGCGCCAGGGCCGCGAAGGTGCGGTTCCAATCCGCCAGCTCGTCCCCCGGCCGGACCGCCGGCGGCGTCGGCGTTGCCTCCTCCGCGGCCCCTCGCATGTCGCGGGCGCACGCCGCCGGGCTGACGGCCAGGAGGAGCAGCGCGGCGGCAGGCCGGAGCATCGGGATCAAGGATGGCCCGCGTGGGGGGACTTGGGCGTCGCCGGCGCGGGCGGCGTGGAATTGAAAAGCTCCAGCACCACCTTCCAGGAGCCGTCCGCCTGCTTCTTCCAGATCCGCAGGTAGTAGCCCTGCTCGGCGCCGACCTCCTCCTTGCCCAGGGTATACCCAAGGTCGCCCGAGGAGGCGATCCGCGCCTGGATGGGCAACCAGCCCACCTTCGCCGGATGGGCCGAGAGGGTCTGCAGGATCGCCTTCTTCGAGACCACCGGCAGCGCGCCCTCGCGATGCAGGCGGGCGTCGGCGGCGAGGACGCCGGCATAGGCTGCCGCGGCCCCCTTGGCCGCCGCCTCGGCGAAGGCGCGGTCGGCTCGCAGGAGGGTCGCCTTGCCGCGGGATTCATCCTCCACCTTGGGCGGGTTCTCGACCAGAGCCGGGCTCGCCTTGGCGATCTTCACCGCGGTGGCGCTCGCCGGCGGCGCGGGGGTCGAGCAGCCGGCGTCGAACTGCACCTTGTACGAGCCGTCCGCCTGCTTGCGCCAGACGGTCGTGTAGAAGCCGTGGATGACTTTCGGATCGCTCTTGTCCCTGGACCGCAGCTCCCAGGGTCCCGTGGTGTAGCCAAGGTCGCCGGCCAGAGAGACATCGGCCTGCACCGGGTGCCAGGACAGCAGGCTCGGCTGCGCCGGACGGGACTGCCACGTGTCCTTGCCGGAGACCAGCCCCGGAGCGAAGATGACGGAGTCGTCGGCGAGGTATTCGAGGAACGCGGCGCGGGTCCCCTTCTCCGCCGAGACCTTGGAGAAGGCCTTCTCGGCGGCGACCACAGCATTGAGCGCCGCCTGGCGGTCCACCGTGACGGCGAGGCTCGGGAGGGCGGCGAAGGCCGCCAGAATCCAGACGACAAGGGATCTCTTCATAAGATTCAGGCTCCTCTGTTCAAGGTCCTCTCAGGCTCCTCTGATCGACTCAGGCTCCTGATCGTGAGGCCCGGATCATAGCCCGGGATTGAAATCCTATCCCTTATACACATCCCACCCTGCTTTTCGACTGATGACGGCGCCTCGCGCGATACACTCCCCCGCCATGAACCACCGAATCCTCGCGTTCGCTCTCGGCCTGCTGGCCGTCTCCGGAGGGGCCATGGCCGTCGAAGGGAAGTGGACCCCCTCGCAGATCCTCGAGCTCGATCCCCAATGGCTCCACGCGCAAGGCCTCGAGGTCGCGCCGGAAACCCTCTGGAGCCGCGACGGCGGCGGGTTGCTGGAAGCCGCCGTGAGGATCAGCGGCTGCTCGGCCGGCTTCATCTCCGCGCGCGGGCTGCTGATCACCAATCACCACTGCGCCTTCAGCATCCTGCAACAGCACTCGACGCCGCAGCGCGATCTCATTACCGACGGCTTCCTCGCCCGCACCCCGGCCGAGGAGCTCCCCGGCTCAGGGAGCCGCGCCACCATCCCCCACCGCGTCACCGACGTCACGGCCGAAGTGGAGGCCGCGGTGCCGGCTGGAGCGGACGACCTGGCGCGGTTCCAGGCCATCGAGCGCAAGAAGAAGGAGCTGGTGGCCGCGTGCGAGCGGCAGGAGAGCCGCCGCTGCGAGGTGGCGACCTTCGACGGCGGCGTGCGCTACCTGCTCAACGAGAGCCTCGAGTATCCGGACGTGCGGCTGGTCTACGCGCCGCCCCGGGCCGTGGGCGAGTACGGGGGCGAGGTGGACAACTGGAGCTGGCCCCGCCACACCGGCGACTTCGCCCTGCTCCGCGTCTACGCCGCGCCGGACGGCCGGCCCGCCGCCCGGGCCGACGGCAACGTCCCCTACCCTCCGAAGCACTCCTTCCCGGTCGCGGCCCGGGGCGTCGAGCCGGACGGCTTCGTCATGCTGGTGGGCTACCCTGGACGGACTTTCCGCTCCTTCACCGCGGCCGAAATGGCGGAGCGGGCGGAGCTCTACTACCCGGGCTTGAGTGCGCTCTATCGCGCCTGGCTCGACCTCATGGAGGCTGCCTCCGCCAAGGATGAGACGGCGCGCATCGCCCTCGCCGACCGCATCAAGGGGCTTGAGAACAACGAGAAGAACGCCCGCGGGCAGGTGGCCGGCATCCGGCGCGGCCACATCCTGGAAAGGAAGGCGGGGAGCGAGCGGGAGATCCTGGCCTGGGCGGCCCGGCACCAGGATCAAGCGGCCGGAGCCGTGGCGGCGCACGACGAGCTGGCCCGCCGGGTGGCCGAGCGGCGCTGCACCTGGGACCGCGACTTCCTGCTCGATCGGATGAAGCAGGGGCCCAAGCCCCTCGACCTCGCCCTCACGCTCGTCCGCTGGGCGGGAGAGAAGGCGAAGCCAGACATCGAGCGCGAGCCGGATTACCAGGAGCGCAACCGCGACATCCTTCGCGAAAGGCTGGAGCGCGATCAGAAGCGCATGCACCTCCCCACCGACGCCGCCCTGCTCACCGACGTTCTCGCCCGTCTCGCCGCACTCCCGGCGGCCCCTGCAGATAGCCGGGTGCCGGCGGTGGAGGCGTTCGTGGGCGGCACGCGCGACCGCGCCGCTCTCCGCCCGCGGGTGGACGACCTCCTGTCCCACACCCAGGTCACCGATCTCGCAGAGCGCAAGAAGATGTTCGACGAGAGCGCGGAGCAGCTCCAGGCCCGGCACGACCCGCTCCTCGACCTCGCCTTCGGCCTCGACGCCGAGCTCAAAGCCCTCAAGGAGCGCAACGACCGCTTCGAGGGCGCGGTCTCGCGGCTGCGCCCGCGCTGGCAGCGGGCGGTGATCGCGCACGCCGGCAAACCCGTGGCCCCGGACGCGAACGGCACGCTGCGTCTGACCCTCGCCCACGTCCAGGGCTACAGCCCGCGGGACGGCGTATGGATGCGCCCGCAGACCACCGTCGGCGGCGTCGTGGAGAAGCACACGGGCGAGGAGCCCTTCGCCGTGCCGCCGGCGCTGCTGGCCGCCGCGCCCCAGGCGCCCCGGAGCCGCTGGGCGGACCCGAAGCTGAAGGACGTCCCCGTCAACTTCCTGGCCGACGCCGACACCACGGGCGGCAACTCGGGCAGCCCCGTGCTCAACGGCCGGGGGGAGGTGGTGGGGGTCAACTTCGACCGCGTCTGGGAGAACGTGGCCAACGACTTCGGTTACGACCCCGGCGTGGCGCGCAACGTCAGCGTCGACGTCCGCTACCTGTTGTGGATGCTGGAGACCCTGAAAGGCGAGGCGGCCCGGCCGCTGCTGGAAGAGATGGGCATGGCCGGCAAGGCGCCATAGCTCTCAACCCAGAGGCGTGGACCGGGGCGGCGCTTTCGCGGCGAGGGAGCTCGCGGCGAGCGCCGCCAGCCGCCGGAAGCCGCGGGTCTCGGCATCGTGGCGCACCGCAAGGAGGATGGCTTCCGCGGCCGGATCTCCCACCCCGCGCTGGATCTGCCCGAGGGTCAGCCGCGCCTCCAGGGCGGGCTCGACCAGCCCGATCCGCTCGGCGTCCTGGACCGCCTGCCGCAGCTCGCGGAGAGCCTCGCCGGCATGGCCGGCGGCGGCATCGAGGCGAGCCAGGGGCGCGGCCATCTCAAGCCGGAGCTCCAGGTCCTGGCTCGCGCCCAGCCGCGCGCGGGCCTCCACCGCCGCCTGATGGGCCTCGGCCCGCAGACCCTGGGCGAGCAGAGCTTCGCCGAGCACCGTCAGGGCCAGGGCCTCGCCGCCGTCGATCTTCCGGCTTCTGCACCAGGACGCCACCTGCCGGGCCAGCACGGCAGCCTCGCCGGGACGGCCCGCGGCCAGGTTCAGGCCGGCCAGGGCGAGGCGGATCTCGGTGGTCTGCAAGTTTCCGCCCAGCGAGGAGCTGATCTTCAGAGCTTCCTGAAACGACTTCCTGGCGCCGTCCAGGTCGCCCGCGGCGAGAGCGCTACGTCCCAGGTTCCGCAGGGCCCCGGCGACGAGCGCCCGGGCGCCGGTCTCCCGCGCGAGGCGGAGCTGATCCTCGCCGAGGCTGCGCGCCGCAGCGAGATCCCCCCGGTCGTAGGCCAGCCGCGCCCGTGAGCCGAGGATGCGCGCCACGCCAACCTTGTCGCCGGCCTGGCGCTTGGCCGACAGGGCCTGGGCCGAACGCTGCCAGGCGGCGCTGAGGTCGCCCAGCCGCTCCTCCACGTCGGCCAGCGCGGTGAGGGCCGAGGCGGCGAGATCGGAGTCTCCGGCGCGATGGAAGATGGCGAAAGCCTGCTCATGCCGGCTCCGGGCCCCGGCGAGATCGCCCTGCAGCGCCAGGACGTTGCCCAGGTTGTCGAGGGACTGGGCCTCCGCCGCCGGGTGGGCCATGGCCTGACCGATCCGTAGTGCCCCTTCGAACTGCTCCCGGGCTCCCGCAATGTCGCCCTGCGCGCACCGGATCTCCCCCAGACGGTTCAGGACCTGCGTCTGCCCCAGGCGGTCGCCGATCTCCGCCGTCCATTGCTGGGACTCCTCGAAGAGCCGCCGAGCCTCGCCGAGCTCGCCCCGCTGCCGGTGCAGCTCGGCGAGGTTGGAGAGCTCGTGCGCGGTGCCGAGGCCACTGCCGAGCTGGCGGGCGATGGCGAGCGCCTCTTCATCCGCCTTTTCCGCGCCGTCGAGGTCGCCCAGAGCCTTGAGAGCGTTGGCGAGACTCGCCAGGGACCGTCCCACATGCCAGAGGTAACCGGCCTTCCGGGCCAGCCTCCCCGCTTCACGGAGCGGCTCCAGGCTCTCTTGGGTTCGGCCCATTTTCACCAGCGCGATACCCTGGTTGATCAGCGCCTCGGAAACCACCAGTGTCTGACCGGACTTGCGGCCTTTGGCCGCCGCCGTCCCGGCGACACGAAGCTGGGTCGCGAAATCCGACAGGCGAAAAGCGTTGCGCGCCTCGGCCAGGTCGATGCGCGGATCCTGACCCTCCGGCGGCGGCAGCTTGCGCAGCGCCGCGAGAGTGGCGGCCGCTTCGGCCCCATGCCCGCCCGTCGTCAGGTTGTCGGCGAGCTGCAGGCCGTACTCGATCTCGTCCGGGAAGAAGGTCCAGAGGGAGCGGTAGGTCTCGGCGGCCTGATCCCACTGCTTTTTGGCCTGGTGGAGCCGTGCCTCGATGGCGAGCCGATCCTCCCGTGGCAGCGAGCCGGCCAGGTCCACGGCGTGCCGGGCCTCCTCCGCCGCTCTGGCGTCGTAACCCATGGCCGTCCAGACCCGCGACAGGGCCGAGTGGATCACCGCCGATCCGGGATCGGCCTCCACGGCCTGGTGCAGCAGCTCCAGGGCCCCTGGCGGATCGAAGGCCTGCAACCGCAAGAGCGCCTCATGGTAGGGGCGCGAGGCCTCGGCATTCGCCGGCTGGAGCTTCCGGGCCTGCCGCTCCTGCTCGGGCGAGAGCGCGGCGACACCCAGGGCCCCCCGCAGTCGCGCGCCGGTCTGTGACACCAGGTCGAACAGCTCCGGCTCGGTGCCCGCTTCGGACAGGGAGGCCACGCTGGTGGCCTCCGGCGCGCGGAGCACCTGGAGGTCGAGGTGGATCTTGCCATCCCTGGGGAGGTAGGTGCCCAGGACGACGAGATCGGCTCCCAGGACGCTGTGCAGCCGTTCGAGGTCGTCCCGGCTCAGGCTGCCGTCCTTCTGGAACGACAGGGACCGCTGGACCTGGGCCACGGCCTCCCCCCGCAGAACCCGCAACGTCCCTCCGGCCGCCAGCTCGGTGGTGAGCATCTCGGGGAGGGCGGACTGGAGCCATCGCGTTTCGCCGCTTGGCGAGAGGCTGCGGAAGTCCAGCATCGCGACGGACTGACGGATGACGGGAGCGGCGGCTGCCGCCGCGGGCCGGCTCCGCGGATAGCGGACATGGAGAAAGCCCAGGAGGAGCGCCCCCAGGGCTCCCAGGGTGGCCAGAGTCCCCCACCGCATCAGGGACGACCGGCGCGAAGCGCGCACGGGCGGCGGTGGCCCGGGATCAGGCCTGGCGGGCGGCAGCGCCAGGGGCTCTCCGGCCGCGGGCGCCGTCTCAGCCGTCTCTGCGCTGGCCGGCGGTGGCGCCGGGGCCGCCAGGCCGGAAACGATGGGAAATTCGCCGGTGGCGCTCCGGTCGACCCGCCGGACCTCGCCCGCGAAGGAGTAGCCGCGGCCGGGCACGGTCACCACGTAGCGCGAGTCGTTGGCCCGCTCGCCCAGGCATTTGCGGAGGGCGAAGACGTTCTGCGTCAGGTTGGCTTCGGTGACGTGAGAACCGGCCCAGACCTTCTCGATCAGGTCCGACTTCTCCACCACCTCGCCCGGCTGCTCGAGCAGGGCGAGGAGGATCGACAGCGCCTTGGGCGTGACCGGCAGCGGCTCGCCGCTGCGCAGCAGGAGACGGCGAACGGGATCGACGCGAAACTCGTCGAACTCATAGCAGGTCCTGTCGTCGGAACGAGGAGGCATCCGGTTTCTTCAGCCCATCCAGCTCGGGTCTGTGCGATGGGATTGGCGCCAAGGCGGTATCCGGGGAGTTTACCGCAAAACCAGGACGACCGGCTCAAGTCCAAGCAGGAAGGGCGCCTCAATCCTCTACTTCCCGCTCATCGCTTCAAGCAGGCCGTCCTTGAGCTCCGGGAACTTCCGCCGGTAGTCCTCCCGGCTGCGCTCGATCACCTCGCAGGCCTCGGCCCGGCCGTAGACATCGGTGATCTGGACGGCTCCATGCTCGGCCTCGGGGGGGCGCTTGTAGGTGAGGAAGTAGTGCTTGAGCCGTTCGATCAGGGCGCCCGGGATGTCCTGGATCTCGCGGCAGTGCCCGAAGGCCGCGTCCCCCTTCAGCACGGCGATGATCTTGTCGTCCGCCTGGCCACGGTCGATCAGGCGCAGCCCGCCCAGGGGGATCGCCTGCAGCAGGAAATCGCCGTGCGAGAAGGCCTTCTCGGAGAGGATGCAGACGTCCATGGGATCGCCATCGCCTTCCAGCGTCGGCAGGTCGGTGTGGAAGTGGGAGAAGGCCGCGACCCGCTCGCCGCAGAAGGTGCGGGGGATGAAGCCATAGAGGGTGGGACAGACGTTCGAAAACTGCTGCGGACGGTCCACTTTGAGGTGGCCGCTCGCCTTGTCGATCTCGTACTTGACCGTGTCGGTGGGGACGATCTCGACGTAGGCCGTCACCACGTTGGGAGCATCGGCGCCGGTGGGCACGCCGTGCCAGGGGTGGGCCTGGAAGAGGAGTCCGAGCAGCTCCCAGGTGCGGTCGCGATCCGTCTCGTCCATATCCGCCTCCCGTCCTCCCGTCATCGAGGAATCCTATTATGATCGGCGTATCATGCGGTGGCTGGCGGTCTGGCTCCTGCTGACCGGCGTCTACTTCGCCGGCCAGCTCGCGACACCGCTGCTGACGGGCGGCGGCTGGAGGTACGGCCGGGAGAGCCTCGCCCACCTCGCCACCGTCCCTTTGATCCAGGTTGTAGCGCTGCGCGTCGTCGCCTTGGTGCGGCGCAGTGTTCGCGGACCGCGGCGACCTCGGCGGCAGCTATGACGCGACGCTGGCGGCGCGCGCTCTCCCCTCCGCCGCCGGCTCCTGGAAGAGCCGCCAATCGTCCAGCCGCAGCCCGGTGAGCTGCCGCCCCCAGGCGCAGCCGGTGTCGAGAGCCGCGATGCCGCCGCCCGTCTTCAAGCCCAGGGCGGCCCAATGGCCGAAGATCACGGTGACTCCGGCGCTGCGCCGGCCGCGCACCGCGAACCAGGGGCGGCACCCCCGCGGCGCCTCCGCGGGCGGACCGCTGAAGCCGGCGCACATCCGGCCGGTCGAGTCCAGGGTGCGGAGCCTGGCGAAGCCTGCCAGGGCCACCCGCGCCCGCTCGAAACCGACGAGCCCCTCCTTCCAGCGCTCCGCCGCCCGCTCCTCGATGGAGAGGAGGAGCGCCGCGGCCTCCTCGCCGCGCAGCCGCTTCTCCACATCCCGGGCCAGCCGTTCGGCCTGCCGCGGGCGCCAGCCGGGAAAGAGCCCGGCGTGGACCATGAGCGTCTCGCCGTCGCGGTGGATCAGCGGGCGGGTCCGCAACCAGCCGAGGAGATCGTCGCGGTCAGGCGCCTCGAGCACCGCCTCCAGCGTGTCGCGCTTTCTGGCCCCGGCCACACCACCGGCCCGGGCCAGGAGGTGGAGGTCGTGATTCCCCAGGACGGCCACGACCCGGCCCTCGTGCTCCACGGCCCAGCGCAGGACCTCCAGCGACCTGGGCCCCCGGTTGACCAGGTCGCCCACCAGCCACAGGCGATCCTGCCAGGGATCGAACGCAATCCGGCGCAGGAGACGCTGGAAGGTCTTGAAGCAGCCGTGGATGTCGCCGATCGCGTAGGTCGCCATGGGCCTAAGATCTCGCGGCGAATCGCAGGATGCAACCCGCCCGCCAGCTCCGGCCCAGGCCGCCGGGATCTCAGACCCCGCCCAGCCAGGGGTAGCCCTGATCCTCCCAGTAGCCGCCCGGCCGCTCGACGGTGAAGGTCATCTTCGTCAGGTACTTGGTGAGCTTGTAGCCCAGCTTGACGGGCGAGTAGACGCGCAGCGGCGCACCGTGGGCCGGCCCCAGGGGGTGGTCGTTGAAGGCGTAGGCCAGGATCGTCTGCGGGTGCATGGCACTCTCCAAATCCCAGCCGTTGGAATAGCCGCTGTCGAAGGAGTCGAAGCGGAGGTACCGGGCCTGCGCGGTGGGCTCCACCAGCCTCACCACGCTCGCCAGCGGCGCCCCCGTCCAGGTGGCGATGGCCGACCACCCCTCGACGCAGTGGTGCTTGACGGTGTAGCGGACCTTTGGCAGGGCCTGGATCATCTCCAGCGTGAGGCGCGCCGGCCGCCGCACCAGGCCGCCCACCTCCAGAGCCCAGGCCGCGGGGTCCGCGACCCGCGGCAGCATCGGGCGGCTTATGGAGTAGGCGGGAAAGAGCCCCTCCGGCGTGCGGGCGGAGTGCGGGTACTGCGGCGCCAGATGGCGTCCGGAGAGGAACAGATTCTCCCCCACCCAGTCGTTGAGACGCGAGGCACCCTGGAGAGCCGGCACCAGGGGGCCGCCCTGCCAGCCACAGGCCGTAGCCAGGGAGGCGGCGCCGGCCGTCAGCCCCAGGCGGAAGAGATCGCGGCGGTTGAGGTGATTGGGAAAGCGGTCGTCAGTCATGGCTCGGGAACCTCCCGCGGTACCAGCCGGTGATCATCGCCCGCAGCGACGCCGGGTCCACCACCAGGACCAGGGCCACGTGGACGAGGGTGAAGGCGACGAAGATCCAGACCGCCCAGAAGTGCCAGTAGCGGGCGAGCTGATAGCCGCCGAAGAGCGCCGTGAGCCAGGAGAGCTCGGTCGGCTTGTAGATGGCGAACCCGGTGAGCACCGAGAGGGCGCCGAGCAGGACGATCGAGGTGTAGGCCATCTTCTGCAACGCGTTGTGCTTGCCCTGCGGCGGATGCTCGCGGCGCAGCCTCAGGTAGTAGAGCTGCATCTGCCAGGCCCGGGGGACGTCCCGCGGCCGGAACAGCAGCGACCGCCACTCGCCGGTGAACGCCAGGTAGGCGAGATAGAGGAGGCCGGTGAGGACGAACGGCCAAGCCAGGGCGAAGTGCCAGTTGAGACCTCCGGCGAGCCAGCCGCCCAGCGTGATTCGCGCCGGGAACGGCTTGCCGTCCCACGGGTTCGGGAAGTACGGCCCGCCGCGCGGCCCGAAGTGCGGGAAGGCCATGTAGATCTGCAGCCCGCTGCCGATCAGCCCCACCAGCAGCAGGGCGTTGGCCCAGTGCGCAAAACGCACCAGACCATGGTGGCGCTTGACCAGGGGCCGGCGGGAAGGCTCCGCGGGAGGCTCGGGCTCGGCCGGGGCCGGAGCGGCTTCGACGGCTGGAGGCGCCTCCAGGGCCGCAGGCTCCGCAACGGGTTCGGGCGGCGCCTCTGGAGCGGCGGCTGCGGTCTCTTCGGTTGGCTCGGTCATGAAGAACTGTCCTCCGATCCTTTACAGTACGGCCAAGGCAGCCTGACTGGACTCTTCAGCGCGCCGCAGAAACCCGGCTGCGACAGGCCGCGTAGGCTGATTGAGCCCTTCCCGAGGAGACCTCATGATACGCCTCGCTTCCACGCTGCTGATCTGCGGCTCGCTGCTCGTCCCCGCTCTCGCCGGCGCTCAAGGCGCCTCCGAAGTGAAGAAGCCCGCCCGCACCGTGTACCAGCGTCTCAAGCCCTGCAAAGTTGAAGGAATTGAAAGGGAGGTCCTCTGTGGCGCCCTGCCCGTCTGGGAGAACCGGACGACCCGGAGCGGCCGCAAGATCGACCTCAACATCGTGGTGATCCCCGCCCAGAGCGACAGCCCGGCACCGGACCCCGTCGTCTACATCAACGGCGGCCCGGGCTACGGCTCGACCGGCGCGGCCGGAGGGTTCTCGCAGCTCCTCGCCGCCGTCAACAAGGACCGCGACCTCCTCTTCGTGGACCAGCGGGGGACAGGCAAGTCCAACTCCCTGCACTGCGACCTGCCCGGCAGCGACGGCAATCTCCAGGATTACGTGCGCGGCCTCTTCCCCATGGACGTGCTGCGCGCCTGCGAGCCGAAGCTGGCCGCCAAAGCGGATCTCACCCCACGACGCCCATCGCCGCGGACGACCTCGACGAGGTGCGGGCTTGGCTCGGCTACGAACGCCTCAACGTTCTCGGCGGCTCCTACGGCACCCGCGCCGCTCAAGCCTACCTGCGCCAGCACCCCGACCACGTGCGGAGCGCCGCGCTGCTCGGCGTCATGATCATGGATGCCAGGATGCCCCTCTACCACGCCCGCAAGGCCCAGGAGTCGATCGAAAAGCTCTTCGATGACTGCGCCGCCGACGCGAGCTGCCGCGCGGCCTTCCCCGACCTGCGCGCCGACCTCGCGGCGGTGGTGGCGCGGCTCGACAAGGGCCCCGTCCGGCAGACGATCAAGGCCCCGACGACCGGCAAACCGGTGTTCGACGTCTTCACGCTGGAGCAGGTGCGGCGGTCGAGCTACTGGGAGTACCGCCTCTTCGGCGGATGTTCTCCTCCCCCGCCTGAACCTCGCGCTCAGCCACCTCGCCGAGGCGCGCTTCAGCGAGGCGTGAGAGATTTTCGAAGAGAGCCAGGAAACCCTCGAGCGCTGGGGCTGGGGAGGCACTGCCAGGACCAGCAGGGACCAACAGGGACAGCAAGGACGAGGAAAGCCCCGGTTCATGTCCTCCTATCCTGGTCGTCCCTGCTGTCCGTGGTCGTCCAAGTGATTGAGGCCCTCAAGCTGCGAGCGGGCGCGGAAGCCCCTCGTCATCCTCCGGCGCCACCGCCTCCCGCCGGGCGCTGCGGAAGAGGAGCCAGACGTTGCCATCAACGGGTTGAGGCAACTGGGGAATCACCAGCGGGAAGCCCGTGGCGCCCGGAGCCCCGACTCGCCAGTGCCGGCGGCCGTCAAAGGCGAGGACGACCGGCACCTCGCCGTCCGGCAGGTCGGGAGAGGCGAAGACCTTCAGGGGATCCCGGGCGGTCACCGTGCCCACGTCGGTGCCGGTGAGCTCCAGGACGCTCAGACCGCCGGCGAGCGCCAGTGGATAGGTATCCACGCCTGCGGCAGGCGGAGGCTGCAGGAAGGAGCCCAGTTTCCGTGCTGCCTCGGAAGCGCTCAGCAGTCGTGCAACGCCTCGGAATCCGTTGGGAATCCCGAGATCGATACCGTTTACGAAATCGCGATTCCCTCTTTCAAAATCGCTACGGGCCGGTCCAAGCTGGCGTTCCGAGACGATCACCTGGCTCTGGACCGACCACCGGGGCGGGGCCATCTCCCCGTCCTCCTTTGCGTCAGCGTCACGGCAGGCAGGACACCAGTCCAAGAGGTCCATGAAGCCAGGAGTTGAAGCTCCCCGCTGGTTCTCTTCATAGGTGAACAGGCCGTTCTGCTCAAGAAGATTGAAGTCGGTATTCTCCTGCTCGCTCACCAGCAGCAGAAGGACGTCGCGGCGTTGCGTCACTCCCTGCTTGAAAAAACGCTCGGGCACTACGGCGGGAATGCCATCCTTCCTCCGAACCCAGAGGGTGCTCCCGGCGGGGAGATCGCCCCAGCCATCCTGGATGAGCTTGATGCCGAAAGACTCGTCGAGAGCCACGAGGGCGAAATACAGGCCCTGGGGGCTCTGGTTCTCGACGCGGACTGTGAATCGTCCAGCCTTGCCCCCTCCATAGGAGATGCGCATCTCCTTGCCCTCCGGAAGCTCGATGACCTGCGGAGCGCCGCCGTTAGTGACGGGGGCACGCCATTCGAAGACCGTCATCCGCAACGCGCCGGCAAGGGAATCGGTGGGATTCGACAGCCCAGCGATCGCCTCCCAGCGCGCGATCTTCACCAAGGCTTCGCTCATTCGGCGTGCCCCCATCGGACCGGCTGGACAGGGGGGCGCCAGCTCCCGCAGGGAGCCCGCACGCCGCAGCCGGAGCCCCTGGGGGCCTAGCTCGACGACGACGCTGGCTTCGGAGACCTCCCGCAAGGCCAGATAGGGAGAGGCGGTGATCGCGCGCCGCAGCTCCTCGGAGTCCGCGTCCGGATCGAGCCCGACGCCCAAGGGCGGGAAAGGCAGCTTGGTGACGAGGGCGGGAAGAGCTCCGGGTTCATCAGGCAGGCTTCCCTGTTTCACCTCGACGAGGCTCTCGGAGGGACCGGTCTCGGTGACCACCACAGTGGCCAGACGATCGCTGTTGGGGCTCCGCTCGAGCGCTCCCTCTCGGTAAACCGCCAGCTCCGTCCCCTTCCGAACAGCGTGGATCTCCCCGCCATCCAGGCGCCAGCCGCTGTCCCGCCAGCTCTGCACGTGGAAGACGGGAGGCCGGGCCGGCATGCTGCCGTCGAAGAGGACCGCCTCCAGATCGCCCTCCGCCTGCGGGAGCTGGTTGTCCCTGGCGTTGCAGACGAGGGCCTGAACCCGCTTGTGGACGTCCCGATAGCGGGCGTCGCCTCCGAGCTGTTCCAGGGTCTTGACGAGGAAATAGGAGAAGGCCCCGCGGCGACCATTCGGAGCATCATACTCCTTGGCCGTTTCGTGGTCCTGGCAGGCTGCGAGCAGGACGTGCCGGCCGCTCGGCAAAATATCCCAACTGCTGGTTTCGCCCGTCTCCTTGGGGAGCTCCACGTCCTTGGCGGAAGCGAACCAGAAAGTCTCGGCCGGCCGTTTTCTATAGGTTCGAGGGACTTGGCGAACGACTGCGTCCTCGGCCTCCCGCGTGGCACCGCCCGAATGGCAGCTATCCAGGATGACCACCACGTGGGGCCCGCGCTCCGCCGCCTCGGCGATCAGCACGCGCAGCTCCTTGTCCGCGAGATCCCAGCCGCTCCCGTCCGGCAACCGGCTGTCGTAGGCGATCAGAGTCTCGTCGAGCCCGTCCGGCTCCAGGTCGCGATAGAGGTCCGGCGTGAGCTCCTGGGAGCCGTGGCCGGCATAGTAGAAGAGCGCAGTATCACTCGGTCCCGCCTGTTTGAAGTGAGCGCGGAAGGCGTCGATGATTCCCTGGCGCGTGGCCTCCTGGTCCACGAGGACTTTCAAGGAGAGGCGCTCCGTGGGTATGCGACCGGTCAGGAACTCCTGCATGGCCGCCACGTCGTTGCGGCAGCCCGTCAAAGCCCTGAGGGGCAATTGGTAGGCGTCGATTCCGACGAGCAGGGCGTAGAGCTTGTCCATGGCGTTGATCCCTCCGTCTTCAGAGGACACGCGGCGAGACTCTTTGTTTAGGACGTGTACGAACAGGCAGCCTTGTAGAGGATCGTCACTTCGCTTTGTCCAGCCCAGCATAGTGCCTTTTGGCAACGGCGATGTCGAGGGCTTCCTCTACGTTCGTCTCCCTCATCGATTCAAGAAGAAAGCAATTCTCGAGCACCTCCTCAATTTGCTGGAAGGTCTTCAGGTCGATCTGCACGGCGACCCGGCGATTTTCTTCATCGACCAGGTAGAGCTTCTTGATCTCTTGCATTCGATCAGCTCCAGGCACCTACCCCCCCTGCGCCAACCCCTTGAGTTCCCGGCTGCCCGGAAACTTGTTCATCGCATAGCGCAGCAGGTTCGCGGCCGTCCGCGGGTCGTTCAGGATGCGCAGGGTCTTCACCCCTTCGGCGTAAGCCTGGGGCGTGGGATTGACCTCGGTCATGCGCTGCAGCGTCGCGGTCGTCTCGGCGATGCGGCCGAGCAGGGCATAGAGGATAGCCAAGCTGGAGTAGCCGCGGACGTTGTCCGGGAAGAGCTCGATCTCCTTCTTGAACGCCGTTTCGGCTCCCGCGGCGTCGCCCTGGTCCGCCAGGATCTTGCCGTGGATCAGGTTGAGGCCACGGATGAGGTCCGGGTCCTTGGCCTCGCGCTGGTTATAGGTCTCCTCGGCTTTGCGCACCATCTCCAGGGCGCCCGCATCGTCCTTCTTGTCGTGCAGCACTTCGGCCAGGGTGATCATGGGACCCACCCGCAAGCTCTGATCGGTCATCGCCGCCCGGGCCTCGCGCTCGGCCACGTCGAGCTGCTTGCGCTCCATCGCGATGCTGGCCAGCAGGCCGTGGGCGAAGGAGGGATGGGCCGCCATGGCCATCCTGGCGTGGACCTCCGCGTCGTCCAGCCTCCCCAGGTCGAAGTAGAGGGAGGCCACGGCCACCGCGATCTCGGGCGAGCCATTGGAGATCTTCAGCCCCTGCTTGAACGCCTCCAGCGCTTCGTCCGTCTTTCCCATCCGCTGCAGCGACCGGCCCAGGAACTCCCAGGCGTCCACCATCTTCGGATTGTCGGCGATCACCCGGCGGAAGGCGGCCACGGCGGCCGGATAGTCCTTCTGCGCGGCGAGCTGGAAGCCCGTCCTCAGGTCCTTGAGCGAGCCGATCTTCGCCCTCGGCGGAGGGAGCGGCCCCTGGGTGGGCGCGCCGCCCGAGATGTAACCGAGGGCCGCCATCTTCTGGCGGGTCGCCTCGTCCACCGCCGAGGGCGGCGCGAGGTCGCGGTCGAATCCCTCCAGATCCTTCTTCATCGAGGTGTAGACGCGCCGCTCGTCGCGCAGCACGTTGGTCGTCTCCTTCGGGTCCTTCGCCAAGTCGTAGAGCTCGGGATCGGAGCTGTCGATGTAATGGTCCTTCTCGTCGATCAGCGAGAACAGCTCGCTCCAGCCGAAGTGCAGGCGGGGGTAGAAGGTCTCGGAGTAGATCCGCCGCGCCGGCACGCCTGCGGCCAGCAGGGACAAGCCTGGCATTGGCTTCGGCACCGCGAGCCCCAGCAGGCCGAGCACGGTGGGCGCCACGTCCAGGAGCTGCACCGGCCGCCCGGTGGTACCCCCGGAGTGCTGCGCCTTGGGCAGCTTGAGCATCAGGGGGACGTGGATGGCCTCGTTGTAGAGGAGCACGCCGTGCTCGTCCTCGCCGTGGTCGCCCAAGCCCTCGCCGTGGTCGGAGAGGAGGACGACGAGCGCCCGGTCGTAGACGCCCAGCCGCTTGAGGTCGTCGATCAGCTCGCCCACGATGTGGTCCGCCGTGGCGATCTCGCCGTCGTACTTCGAGGGGTAGCGCGAGGCGTAGGGCTCGGGCGGCGCGTACGGCGTGTGCGGCTCGTAGATGTGGAAGAAGAAGAAGAACGGCTTGTCCTTCACCGATTCGAGCCAGGACTGAGAGAGCTTCAGCGTCTCGCTACCCGGCCGCTGGAGGCCGCCCAGGCCGGTACCGGAGCGGAACTCGATGCCGTCCTCGTAGAAGTCGAAGCCGGTGGAGATCCCCGATTTGCCCTGGAGGACGTAGGCCGAGACGGCGCCGCCCGTGACATAGCCCGCCTTCTTCAGGATCTCGGGCAGGAACGGCAGGGCGCCGCTCTGGATCTTCGCCGCGTCGAGCTTGTAGCCCACGTTGTCCCGCACGCCGTGAACGGCGGGCAGGACGCCGGTCAGCAGCGTCGAGTGGGACGGCAAGGTCAGCGGCGTCGTCGAGTAGGCCCGCTCGAAAAGGATGCCGTCCCGCCGCAAGGCGTCGAGCGCCGGGGTCTCCACCCCCTTGTAGCCGTAGGCCGGCACGTGGTCCGCCCTCAGGGTGTCGATGGAGATGAGGATGACGGGCGTGCCCTTGGGGACGTCGGCAGAGCCGGGGTCGGTGGCGCCGCGGCAGGCGGTGAAGAAAAGGACAGCAAGGACCGCCAGGACGCACAGGATGGAAAAACGAAGAGCCGATCTCATGGCTTCACCTGAGCGAGAAACGCCTTCGCTTTCTCGATGTCAGCCCGGTAGCGGTCGGGCGGGGCGCCGGCGGCGAACTGGGCGAGGGCCTTGCGGGCCTGCTCGATCTTCCCCTGCTCGGCGGCCTTGGTGCCGAGATTCCAGAGGGCGTCCCAGAGGTCGGGCTTCAAGTCGACCGCCTTCTGCCAGGCGTCCAGGGCCTCGTCCTTCTGGCCGAGCTGGTACACGGCCACGCCGAGGTTGTTCCAGGCCAGGGGGAGCCTGCGGTTGAGCTCCAGGGAGTGGCGCGAGCGGTCCCGGGCCTGGGCCCAGTGGCCGAGGCGGAGCTCCACCAGCCCGAGCTGCTCCCAGGCCTTGGGATCGTCCGGCTCCGCTTTCAGCAGCCGCTGCAAGACGTCCGCTGCCTCCTTCTGCTTGCCGGCTTCCGAGAGAGCGAGGGCATAGGCGTTGAGGGACTGGGGATCGCCGGTCGCGATCAGCGGCCGCAGGATCTCGATCGCCTCGCTCGCCCTTCCCAACTCGGAGAGGGTGAGGCCGAGCTGGCGCAGCAGGGCGTCCGTGGTGGCTCCCAGCTTGCGGGCGTTGAGCATGACGTCCAACGCCTCCCGGGTCCTCCCCGCCTGGAGGAGCGACTGGGCCAGCAACGAGTGCCCCAGGGCCATCGACGGCCGCGCCGTCACCAGCTCGCGCGCCAGCTTGACGGCGTCGTCCATCCGGCCGTGCATGTAGAAATCGATCACGTCGTGGACCTTGGTGTCGAGCTGGATCAGCCGCTTGGGATCGTCCTCGGGCCCGTAGCTCTCCTTGAGGGCGGCCGTGCCCACGAGGTAGCCGAGGCTCTGCAGACGGGCCTCGTCCTCCGGCCGGGTGGCGTCCCGCCGCGGCGGCCAGGCCGACTCCTTCGGCAGCGCGGCGAAGATGCCGCGGGCCGCCGCGCGCTGCTGGTCGATCCGGTTGGTCCGCTCCCCAGGGTCTTTCGGCAGCTCGTAGACCTCCGGCAGGGGGAGGGCGATGAACTTCGTACCGTTGCGCAGCAGGCCGCGCAGGGGGGCCCAGCCGCGGTTGAGGGTCGCCGAGAGGGCTTCGAAGTAGGAGTCGGAGCCGTCCGCGGCCGGCGGGGCCAGCAGCGACCGGCCGGGCCGGCGCAGCCCGCGAGGAGCCGGCACATCGATCCCGACGGCCTGGAGGACTGTGGGGAAGATATCCACGTGGCGCGCCGGCCGGGCGTCCCTGCCCGGCGCGGCCCCCTTACCCCAGACCACGAGCGGCACCTTGAGGGTGGGCTCGTAGGCGAACAAGCCGTGCGACTGCTCTCCGTGCTCGCCCAGAGCCTCGCCATGGTCGCCGGTGACCACCACCAGCGCCGGCTTCTCCCTGCCGTCCAGGAACGGCCCCAGCAGGGACGCCAGGAAGGAGTCCGCGGCGGCCACCTCGCCCAGGTAGAGGTTGTCCTTGAAGCGGGAGGCGAAGGGCTCGGGCGGCGCGTAGGGGGCGTGGGGATCGTAGAGGTGAACCCAGAGGAAGCGGGGCCTCCCCTTCTGCTGCCGCCACCAGGCCAGGGCCAGGCGCACCACCTCGTCGCCCCGCCGCTCGGCCATCATGAAATCGGTGTCGTTGCTCCCCTTGGGGTAGTGGTCGTCGTAGACGTCGAAGCCATGGTTGAGCCCGAACTGCGAGTCGAGCGGGAAGGCCCCCACGAAAGCGCCCGTGGCATAACCCGCGCCCTTGAGCACGGTGGCCAGGGTGGGGACGTTCGCCGGCAGCCGGAAGCCGCTGTTGTCCCGCACGCCGTGCTGGAACGGATAGAGGCCGGTGAGGATGTTGGTGTGCGAGGGGAGGGTCACCACGTTGTGGGCGTGCGTGTTGGTGAACACCCGCCCCTGCCCCGCCAGCCGGTCGAGCACCGGCGTCTGCGACCGGCGGTTGCCGGCGAACCCCGGGGCGTCCGCCCGCAGGGTGTCGATGGTGATGAGGACGATGTCGCCCCGGGGAGCCGGCCGCGCCGGAGCCTTCGCGGCCGGCGGTGCCGCGGCGGCAAGGGCGAGGAGCGCCAGGGCGGCGAGGGCCGCGAAAAGCTGCTTCGACATGGCTGGGATTGTAACAGCGAGCCCGAGGGCCCTACCCCCGCAGCCGGTGCACGATCGGCTGAAGCTGGTCCACCAGCGCCGGCAGGTCGAGCAGCTCCAGCCCCATGCCGGACAGCAGGTTGAACCCGCCGATGTCGCCGGAGTGGGGCTCGAAGCGCTGGACGACGCGGGCCCGCAGCAGGATGGGCGCGGCGTGCTCGACGGGCGGGTAGAGCTCCACCATCACCGCCTCCTGCATCCGCGCCGGATGGCGCGTCGAGACAAAGAGGCCGCCTTGGAGGATGTCGCGCCGGTAGACCTCCAGGAACTCCTCCGGCGAGGTGAAGTGGACGCTGAAAGCACCCTCCCCCACCGGCCGCGGCGCCGGCCGAGTCGGATAGGGGGTGGACGCCGGCGGCAGCCCCTGGACCGGCTGGAGGGGCAGCGGCTCGGGAAACGGCTCGAAGGCCGAGGGTGGCGGCGAGGCTGGAGCCGGGGACGGCGCCGGGGGCTCGGGCATCTCCAGCTCGGTCAGCGTCACCGTATCCGGCGGGGAGGACGGGGGTGGGATCGGCTCCGTCTGCCCCAGGGCCGCGGGGATCAGCTCGCGGATGAGCTCCTCCACCGTCAGGAAGCGCACACCCATGCCGGACTGGCTGATCCGCGCCAAGTCGCCACGGATCTTCCTGGCATGCGCTACCACCCCCTCCACCATGAAGCCGCGGTCGCGGTCCACCACCTCGATGCGGATACGGGTGCCGCCGGCCATGGGGCTATTGGTGGCGATGAACATCCCCGTCATGGAGATGTTGGTCGAGTAGCCGACGTAAGCGTTCGGCTCCCCGCGCCGCCAGAAGTTCACCTGGACACGACGGGGACGGCGAACGGCGCGACGTCTGGACATCAGAGAGATGTTACCGCGTTCTTGCGGGGTTCCCCCCTTGCCACTACGATGGTCCGGATGGAGACGACCGCGACGGCGGGACTGACTGCCACGGGAACAACCGCCCTGGGAACGACCGCCATGACCGTGGCCGCCTGCGCCGAGGACGGCGCCGTGCGCCTCGAGACCCGCTCCCGCCCCGAGCCCGGGCCGGGCGAGATGCTGCTGCGCCTGCGCGCCGCCGGCTTGTGCGGCACCGATCTCTTCAAGCTGCGCCATGCCACGGCCCCCGCCGGCACCGTGCTGGGCCACGAGGTGGTGGGTTCGGTCGCGGCCCTGGGCGAGGGGGTGGTGGGCTTCGCCCTGGGAGACCGGGTGGTGGTGCCTCACCACGTGGCCTGCGGCGAGTGCGACCTCTGCCGGAGGGGGAGCGAACCGTCGTGCCCGGCGTTTCAGGAAAACCTGCTGGCTCCCGGCGGCTTCAGCGACTGGGTGCTGGTGCGGGAGCGCGCCGTGCGCCGGGCCGCCTTCGGCCTGCCGCCCCATCTGAAAGATGAGGCGGCAGTCTTCCTGGAGCCGGCCGCCTGCGTGCTGCGCGGCATCCACCACGCCCGGCTGCCCGAGACCGCCCTGACCGGCCCCTCGCCGGGCTGTGTCGCCGTCCTCGGCGGCGGCAGCATGGGACTCCTCCACCTGTTCGTCCTGAAGGCGGTCCACCCCAACCTGCGGGTGGTGGTCTCCGATCCTCTGGAGGAGCGCCGGGAGCTGGCCCGCCGGCTGGGAGCCGACGCCGCGGTATCGCCCGGCGCGGCCGGCCGCCAGGTCGCGGCTCTCTCTGAAAGCCGGGGCGCCGACGCCGTCTTCGACACCGTGGGCGGCGCCGCGCCCCTGGCCGCCGCCCTGGCCCTCAGCCGTCCCGGCGGCGCTGTGGTCCTCTTCGCCCACGCCGACGCGGGCGAGCGCGCCGCCTTCGACCTCAACGCCTTCTTCAAGAGCGAGCGCCGGCTCCTCGCCACCTACTCGAGCGCCCTGGCCGAGCAGCGGGAGGTCTTTCGCCTGCTGGTCAGCGGCCGCCTGGATCCGTCGCCCCTCGCCACCCACCGCCTCCCCCTCTCCCGCTTCACGGAGGCGGTCGAGCTGGCGCGGGAGCGGCGGGCGGTGAAGGTGCTGCTGACCCCGGACATCCCGGACGAGGAGCAATCCTGACGGTCTCCGCGGTTTCCGCGCGCCAGACCACGGCCATCCTGCTCGGTCCGGAGCGGCTGGAGTTGCGGGAGGTGCCCGTGCCCGTCCCCGGCCCGGGCGAGCTCCTGCTGCGCGTCGGCGCCGCCACCACCTGCGGCACCGACCTCAAGGTCTTCCAGCGCGGCGGCCACCCCCGCATGCTCAAGGCCCCCACCCCCTTCGGCCACGAGATGGCCGGCACCGTGGCCGCCGTGGGTGAGGGGGTGGAGCGCTGGCGGCCGGGCGATCGCGTGGTGGTGGCCAACTCCGCGCCGTGCGGCGTCTGCGAGTGGTGCGCCCGCGGCCGGGAGAACCTCTGCTCGGACCTCCACTACCTCAACGGCGCCTTCTCCGAGTACCTCCTCGTCCCCCGCCGCTTCGCCGAGCGGAGCACCTACCCGCTGCCGGCGGACATCCCTTTCGAGATCGCGGCGCTGGCCGAGCCCCTGGCCTGCGTGCTCCACGGCCTGGAGATCTCGTCGCTGGAGCGGGCGTCGGGGGTCGTGGTCTATGGCGGCGGACCCATCGGCCTGCTGTTCGTGGACGTCCTCGCCAACTCCCCGGCCGATTTTCCTGCCGATTTTCCCCCGGGAAACGAGCATCACATCGTGCTGGCGGACCCCAACCCCGCGCGCCTCGAGGCGGGCAAGGCCCTGGGCGCGGATGTGGTCGTCCAGGTGGACCGCGACGGCGGCGAGGCCTCGCGGCTCTGCAAGACCTCCCGCACCGGCGACGGCTTCGACGTGGCCATCGAGGCCACGGGCTCGCCCGCCGCCTGGCAGGACGCCCTGGCCTCGGTCCGCCCTGGCGGCCTGGTCCAGCTCTTCGGCGGCTGTCCCCCGGGCACCACCGTGCCGCTGGACACTCACCGCCTCCACTACTCGGAGATCACGGTGAAGAGCGCCTATCACCACCGGCCGGCGACGTTCCAGCGGGCCCTGGACCTGCTGGCGAGCGGATTGCTGCACCCCCGCGTCCTCCTCTCCGCCGAACGTCCACTGGCGGAGCTCGAGGCGGCCCTGCGGAGCATGCGTCGGCGGGAGGCGCTGAAGGTGGTGATCCGGCCGTGATCAGGTCAGCTTCAGCCGCTCGCGGACCTGGGAGATCGTGTACGTCTTCTCCTCGCCGGAACGCTGTTCCAGGAGCTCCAGAAGCTCCTGATTCTGCCTGACGGCTTTGATTTCCGCGTCGAAGTCGTCGACAGCCGCGAGGATGAACTCGCGCCCTTCAGGGGTTTTGAGGAGGACTGTATCCTCTCCCGCAAGGTCCAGGAGATCGGAGAGGCTCGAATCGGTCGCGAGGTTTACAGTCTTCATAGGATGAGCTCCTTGCCGCGGATGAGGAGGCGATTATGCTCCTTCCGGCCGATCGCCTTGATCCGAACGACCCGGCTTTCCCCATCGACATCATAGAAGACCCGAAAGGCTCCTGCACGGAGCTCCCATTGTGAGAGGTCATTCGGCCGGAGCGGTTTGCGGTTGAGGGTCGCGGTCAGAGGCTCGACGGCGAGATGGCGCTCGACGGCATCCAAGACGAAGCTCTGCTCGAACCGCTTGACGAAACGCAGGTCCTCAAGTGCACTCTCCGTGAACTCCATCTCGAACATTCTCGTCTCTTCCTGAAAATAGGTGCTCTCAGGAAGAGCAGGGTATCACTTTCCCGATACCCCCACACGGCTCTCACGATCCAGCCCGTGGAGCCTCACCTCCCCGTGCTAAAATAAATGCCGGACCAACCAAAGGAGAACTTGCCTCATGCCTTCGCGGAACGGCTCACCCCTCCGGCTGCTCGGCCTCGCGGCCGCGCTCGTGATCTCCGTCCTCGCCGTCCAGCCCAGCCACGCGGACCTCATCGTGACCTGCGACAGCAGTAGCAACACCATCTACTACAGCGATGCGAGCCACTCGACCGTGGTGGGTAGCTGCACGGGAAGCTGCTGCGACGGCTGCCATTGCACGGGGACGACCAGTCCGTACGCGACCACCCAGAGGTTCGATTGCCCGGACGTCATCTGTCCGGAGAATTCCTGAGCGGCCTCAGAGCTGCCAGCTCAGCATGTAGCACAGCCGGTCGACGCTGCGGTGCCAGAGGGTGCACCGCTTCTTCCAGCCCGGCTGCGTCAGCTCGACGCAGGCTTTCATGTCGTCCTCGAAGGCCGCCTTGAGCTGGGCCGCCACCGACTCGTCGATGATCCCCACCCCGGCCTCTTCGTTGATGTCGAAGGAGCGGGAGTCGAAATTGGTCGAGCCGACGTGCGACCAGAGGCCGTCGACCACCATGATCTTCTGGTGAATCAGCGTCCGCTGGTGCTCGAAGATCCTGACTCCGTCGCGCAGCATCTCGTCGAAGTGACGATGCCCGGCGTGACGGACGATGGCGCTGTCGGTCACCGAGCCCGGGATCATCAGCTTCACCTCCACGCCGCGCCTCACCGAGCGCCTCAGGAGTCTCACCGTCTGTTCGTCAGGGATGAAGTAGGGGTTCTGGACCAGGATCTCCTTCTTGGCCGAGGCGAGCCCCAGCTTGAACATCAGCTCCAGGTCCGACACGCCGCCGAGCGGCGCTCCGGCAAGGACGTGCACCCGGCTCTCCCCCGCCTTCCTCAGGTGGGGGAAGTACTGCTCCCCCACCAGCACCTCCCTCGTCTCCTCCACCCAGTGCTGGGCGAACACCCCCTGCACGCCATTGACCACCGGACCCTGGAGCCGCACGCCGGTGTCGCGCCAGTGCTCCTTGTCCTGGCCGTGCCCGCTCCACTGCCGGGCGACGCCGTGGCCGAAGACGTAGGCCACCTGGCCGTCGAAGATGGCGAGCTTGCGGTGCGTCCGCTTGTTGAGCTGCCCCAGGTCGATGAGCCGGATGGGATGGTAGCGGGCCACCCTGACGCCGGCATCCTCCATCCGCTTGCGCAGCCGCTTATCCATCTTCATCGCGCCCAGGGCATCGACCATGACCCGTACCTCGACCCCCTCCCGCGCCCGCCTGGCGAAGGCCTCGGCCAACTCGCCGCAGATATCACCGGTCCACCAGACGTAGGTCTCGAAATGGATCGTCTTCTCGGCCCTGGCAATCGACTCGAGGAGGGCGGGGTAGAGCTCGTCGCCGTTCTGCAGCACGTCGATCTTATTGTCCGGCAGGATGATCGCCTTGGTCATGCCGGCGATCGAGGGGAGCGCCTCCTCCAGCTCGTCGATGTCCGGCACGGCGATGCGGAAGGTGCGCTCCCGCAGGTTGGTCCACAGCATCGTCGCCAGCAGGACGATCGCCAGGGCCATGCCCACCAGAGCCCAGATGGGGATCGCGATCATGATCGTCAGAGCTGGTCGTTGAGCAGGTAGGACAGCCGGTCCCCGAGCTTGTGCCAGAGCGGGCGGCGGTTCCAACTCGCCGCGTCGAGCTGGCGGCAGTCGCGCAGGTCGTGGGCGAACGCCGCCTCGAGCTCGGCGGCCACGCCGCGGTCGATCACCCCCACGCTGGCCTCCTCGTTGATGTTGAGCGACCGGTCATCGAAGTTGGTGGAGCCCACCAGGGACCAGAGGCCGTCCACGATCATTACCTTCTGGTGGGAGAGCGTGCGCTGGAACTCGTAGACCTTGACCCCCGCGTCCAGAAGAGGCCCAAGCTGGCGGTGGCCGGCATGGCGGACGATGGCGCTGTCCGTCACCGGGCCGGGGATCATCATGCGGACGTCGACCCCCCGCTTCACGGTCTGAGCGAGGAGGTCCACCATGTCCGGGTCGGGAATGAAGTACGGGTTCTGGATGACCAGCCTCTTGCGCGCCGAGGCGATGGCCATCTTGTTGATCATCTCCAGGCGGGAGACGCCGCCGTGGGGCGAGCCGGCCGTCATATGCGCCCGCGCCGATCCGGCGGCCGGCTGAAGAGGGAAGTACCGATCCCCGATCAGCACCTCGGTGGTCGTCTCCACCCAGTGCTGAACGAACAGCGCCTGGACGGAGTTGACGACCGGCCCCTCCAGGCGCACGCCGGTGTCGCGCCAGTGCTTCGCGTCCTGGCCGTTGCCCACCCACTCCTCGGCGATGCCGTGGCCGAAGACGTAGGCCACCCGGGCGTCGATGACGGCGAGCTTGCGGTGCGTGCGGTTGTTGATCAGCCCCAGGTCGGCGAGGCGCACCGGGTGATAGCGGGCGATCTTGACGCCGGCCTCTTCCATGTGCCGGAACAGATGGTCGTCCGCGTTGTGCGCGCCGGCGGCATCGATCGTCAGCCGCACCTCCACCCCCTGCCGGGCCTTGTCCTGCAGGGCTTTCGCCAGCCGCATGCAGACCTCCCCCTTCCACCAGACGTAGGTCTCGAGATGGATGCTCTGCCGCGCGCCGGCGATGTCGGCGAAGAGGAGCGGGAAGAAGCCGTCGCCGTTCTGCAGCACCTGCACGCGGTTGCCCGGCACGATCAGCGAGCCCGTGACGTCGGCGATGGAAGGCAGGGCCTCGTCGAGCTTCGCGATGTCCGGCACCCGCACGTGGACCTCGTGCTGCCGCTGGGTGGACCAGAGAATGATCACCAGGAAGAGGATGAGGAACAGGTAGAGAGAGGCGGTGACGAAGGAGACCTCGACCTTGCGGCCGCGGATCATCGGCAGCCTGGGGAGACTGGGAAGCTTGCCGGTGATCCCTTTCCGGCTCGTTTCGCGCCGCTTGGGCTTGCGGGGCCTCTTCGGCCTCTCGGCCTTGTGCCGCAGGGGGACGCTCAATCGACACCTCCCGGCCGGCGTTCCGGCGTCAATCCTGAGACTTGCGGTGCAGCTCGACGAGGACGGGCCAGTGATCGGAGGGCCCGGACCGTATCACCCGATAGGCGTCAGTCGTCCAGCCAGGATCGGCAAAGACATAGTCGATGCGCTGGCGCATGTACCGGTGCGTGAAGGCGATGTCGTCGCCGCACATCCGGAACAGCTCGGCGGCCATCAGAGTGCCGATCTCGGGCGCGCCTGGAGGGGCATTCAGGTCCCCGACCAGGACGAAGGGCCGGTCCTGCTGCCTGAGCCGCTCGACGAGACCCTGGATCTGCACACTCCGTGCCGAGCGCCCCCAGCGGCTCCAGGCAGCGAGGTGGGTGACGAAGAAGTCGATCTCCCCCGTCGCCAGGCCGATGCACGTGTGGAGAAGGGTCCGGGGCTCACCCGTCCCCGGCAGGGGATGGACCTCGGTGGACCGCACCTCGCCGGTGGTGAGCACGGCGTTGCCGAACTCGCCGGCTCCCATTTCGAAGCTCCTGCCGAACCGCACGGTCATGCCGGTGAGGCGGCCCAGGGCCGCGGCCTGGTCCTCCAGCCGCGACTGCTTCGTGCCGCGGTGGACCTCCTGCAGTCCCACCACGTCCGCGCCGGCCTCGGCAATGGCGCGGGCGATCCGCTCGAGGTAGCCGCGGCTCCAGCGGGCACCATGCCCGCCGACGTTGTAGGAGAGGACCTTGACCCGCAGCTCAGGCATACCGTGCCGAGAGAGTTGCGAGAGGCGTGCCCACCACCCCCCTGGGACCGCTGGCGTCCCGCCGGCCTTCTAACTTAATCTTCTTCTTTCTTCTTTCTTCTTCCTTCTTCGTCGTCTACGAGCTCGCCTGAAGCTGCTCCAGCGCCTGCCGTACCCGGTCGAGCCGCTCGCCGCGGCTGTTCTCCCGCATGAAGGCGACGTAGTCCCGGGCGGTGCGCAGGGTGGCCAGGCGCTGGCGGTAGACCTCCAGCCGGCGGTTGGCCTCGGACAGCCGCTCCCGCAGCTCCGGCCGGTCCAGCCGGTCCACGATGTCGGGCAGCGCGGACAGGGTGTGGCAGACCAGCAGCACGTCGCACCCTGCGGCGAAGGCGCGCTCGCAGCGCCCGGGGAGGTCGCCCCACTCGTCGAGCGCCTTCATCTCCATGTCGTCGCTGATGGCGAGCCCTTCGAACCCCAGCCGGCCGCGCAGCAGGCCGCCCAGGATCTCTGGCGACAGGGTGGCCGGGCGGTGCGAGTCCCACGCCGGGTAGACGGCGTGGGAGACCATGATCGCCCCGGCCAGCCGGCCCAGGGTCTCGAAGGGCGCGAGGTCGGTCTCCATCTCCTCGGCGGGGAGGTAGACCACGGAGGTCTTATAGTGGGTGTCCTCGCCGGCTCCGCCCAGCCCCGGAAAATGCTTGAGGCACCCCGCGGCGCCGCCGCCGTGCAGGCCGCGCAGGAAAGCCTGGGCCCGGGGGACGACGTCGCTCACCGTGGCGCCGAGGTAGCGGTCGTCGAGGGCATTGTCGGTGGCGCCGCGGTCGAGGTCCACCACCGGCGCGAAGTCGACGTCGATGTCGAACAGCCGCAGGGCCTGGCCGATCCAGTAGCCGGTCTGGTGGGAGTAGCTGGTGGCGTGGCGAGCGAGGAGCGACGCCGGCGGCGTCGGCCCCACCACGTCCTTCAGCCGGTCCACCCGGCCGCCCTCGGCGTCGATGGCCAGCACGGCCTCGGGCAGCAGGCGCCGCAGCCCGGTCACCAGCTCGTTCAACTGCCCCTCGTCTTTGGCGTTGCGCTTGAACAGCACGATGCCGCCGGGCTGGAACCGCGACAGCATCGCGGCGGAGGCGGAATCCAGCTCGGGCCCGGGGATGCCTACGAAGACCTGCTCGGCGGGTCGCATACAGGGACCATCTTATCGCGGCGCGGGCGTTCGTCAGCGACTATCCTGGATAGAGAAAACCTTCAGCGTAGCGTATGGCTCTTGCGGTGATTCTGACCCTGTCGTCAAGGTGCTCGCACCAGAGCTCCCCTCCACGCTGAGAGAGTTGGCTTGCATGGAGCTTTCGCTTCCCGAGTCTCTTGGACCAATACGGCGCCAGCGTACAGTGCGTCGAACCGGTTGCGGCATCCTCGGGGATACCGATCCTCGGGGCAAAGTATCTCGAGACGAAATCCGAGTCCTCCCCCTCCGCCGTGACGATCGCCCCCAGGCAATCCACCTCTTTCAGAAGCTCCATATCCGGGTTTATAGCGAGAATATCTGCTTCTCCCTCATACACGGCCAGGTAACTTTGGGCTTTGAGGATTTCCCTCGGCTCCCTGCCCAACGCGCGCACCAGATCCTCTGGCCTTGTCGAGCATGCGACCGCCTCGAGGACCGGGAAATCCATGTCGATGAGCTGACCGTTCTTGGCGACCTTGAAGGTCCCGCCCTTGGTCTTGAAGACCACGGATTCCTTCGACGCACCCACGGAATCGAAAAGGACCGCCGCCGCCGCCAGAGTGCCATGTCCACAAAGATTCAGCTCAACCGCCGGAGTGAACCAGCGAAGCTCGTAGTGATCGTCGTGCTCGACGAAGAAAGCCGTGACAGGGACATAATTCTCCCGGGCAATGAGTTGCAGGGTCTCGTCATCGAGCCAGCCATCCAGTGGGCAGACCACGGCTGGGTTTCCAGAGAAGACGGCCCCGGCGAAAGCGTCGACGTGGTAGGCAGGAATCTTCAAGGTCTCAGCTCCAAGCTCTTGCTGGCTGTCCTGTCAGCAGAAGCGCCAGCCAGTTCCGGAGTTGTACGCGTACGGAGTCACCCTTTGGCCGTTGGGGCACTGGAAGCTGGCGGAGCAGCAGTCCGAGCTGCTTCCGGTGTGGATGGTGGAACCGCAGAAATAGCGACATGTACCGCCAGTGGAGCTGCTCGCCATGGGCAGGCAAGCGAAACCCATAACAGCGGTCAAGGCGAGAATCCTGAGCAAGAGCTTCATGACGACCCCCTTCAAGGCAGACCCGGAGCCATTTCCGAGCAGCCATCCTTCGTATGCTACAGGGTTGTGCGTCGCATGTCCAAGAGTACCGGCTGGGTTGCACGTCGATAGGCCGAGCGCATGGCTCTGGACGGCGGCAATCATCTGGTTTGGTAAACGTAGTCGGCGAGCGCGGCGAATCGGCGTTTATTCGACGGCGCTTATTCTGAACATCCCTGGACAGCGCAAGGAATTCGAAGTAAGTAGCGGGTTGAGGTGAAAAGGGGCGCCCACCCAGGGTGGGCGCCCTACTTACCTACCTACCTATCTACCGGGGGCAGGGTATCGAGTTCGGGATGCACCTCGCCTGGTTGTTGATGATGCAGCAGTGATCACCCACGATGCAGAGCAGGTTGCAAACCGCCTGTGCACGGGCGGACGGAGCACTCGCGAGGGCCGCGAAGGTCAAGGGCAGTGCGAGGAGAAGCGGTCTTAGTTTCTTCATGTGAGTACCTCTCGTTTCTCTCGGTCTCCCCACTATTGGGGTCACCCTTTTCTATCGCAAGGTCCGTGCCGCCAGCGCCCCCTGGGATGGGCCGCGGGGACGCGCCGAGCGTGCCGCAATGGCATCTCCGCGGGCCAGAGTTGCCATCTCTCATTCGCTCCTCCGGCGCGGTCGAGCTGACCAGCCGGACGTAGTCCGGGCTCTCAATGAACTGTTTATTGAACCGCTTGTCGACCACCGCGCGAGATCGCGGATCGTCGGGGCCGATTCTGATGGATTCGATCTCACCCCCCCGCAATCGCCCCGATTATGTAGAACGGTTCCTCGCCGCGGGCGACGGCGTCGGGCAGCGGCGCATCCGGCGGGTCGTGGGAGAGGTCCTGCTCGCAGGCGAAGAAGCGCAGGAAGGCGCGGCGCTGCTGGGTGACGTGGTCGCGGATCGTCCCCCGCAGCACCGGATAGCGGGATTCGAGCGCGTCGAGGACGGTGCGCTGGGTCACGGGTCCCTCGACTTGGAGCTCGACGTCTCCATCGACGCGGGCGAGGATCCGCAGATGCGGCGGCAGCACGACGCAGATCATGGCAGGGTCTGGACCTCGACGGAGAGGACGGCGGGCAGGTCGTGGACGATGGGCGTCCAGGTGTCTCCCGCGTCGGCGGAGGCGTAGACCTGCCCTCCCGTGGTGCCGAAGTAGACGCCGCACGGATCGAGCTTGTCGACCGACATGGCGTCGCGCAGCACGTTCACGTAGCAGTCGCTCTGCGGCAGGCCGCGGGTGAGCGCTTCCCACTCGTTGCCGCCCGTGCGGCTGCGGTAGACGCGCAGCTTCCCCTCGGGCGGGAAGTGCTCCGAGTCGCTCTTGATCGGCACGACGTAGACGGTGTCCGGCTCGTGCGCGTGGACGTCGATGGGGAATCCGAAGTCGGTCGGCAGGTTGCCGCTGATCTCGTGCCAGGACTCGCCCGCGTCGTCGCTGCGCATGACGTCCCAGTGCTTTTGCATGAACAGCACGTCCGGGCGCGCCGGGTGCATGGCGATGCGGTGGACGCAGTGGCCGACCTCGGCCGTGGGGTCGGGGATGTAGGGCGAGCGCAGGCCGCGGTTGATCGGTTTCCAGGTCCGGCCGCCATCGTCGCTCCGGAACGCTCCCGCGGCCGAGATGGCGACGTACATCCGCTCGGGGTGGCTCGGATCGAGCAGAATGGTGTGCAGGCACATCCCACCGGCGCCCGGCTGCCACTTCGCGCCCGAGGGGTGCTCGCGCAGGCCGGACAGCTCGTGCCAGGTCTGGCCGCCGTCCACGGAGCGGAACAGGGCGGCATCCTCCACTCCGGCGTAGACGGTGTCGGGATCGGTCAGCGACGGCTCGAGGTGCCAGACGCGCTTGAACTCCCAGGGGTGCTGCGTGCCGTCGTACCACTGGTGGGTGCCGGGGACCCCGTCGTAGACGAATTGGTTGCCGCCCGCCTCCCACGTCTTGCCGCCGTCGTCGGAGCGCTGGATCACCTGCCCGTGCCAGCCGGTGGACTGCGAGGCGTAGAGCCGGTCCGGGCTCACGGGCGAGCCCTTCACGTGGTAGATCTCCCAGCCCGCGAAGTGGGGACCGCTGACGTCCCACCGTTCGCGCTTGCCGTCCGATGTCAGAGTGAATGCGCCTTTTCGCGTGCCGACCAGGATCCGTACTCCGCTCATTCCGTGCTCTCCTTCCTGCGTTCCGGGGTGCCACGACGCCACGTCGTTGCCAGGCGGGTATTCTACCGCAGGACCAGGATGCTGGGAGCCCCTCGACAGAACCGATGCCAGGCTTCGGGGTGTTTCGTGTCGCTACCGAAGCCTGCCGAGGAGCCAGGACTTCAGGATGCCGGGGTGGGCGTTGTCGGCGGCGAAATATTCCTGAATCAGTTTCTCATAGAGCTCGCCGCGTTGCGAATCATCCAGCGCCGCACCGAAGGGCATCATGCCGCCTTTGACGTAAGAGCTGATGACGATCGGATCCATGGGCCAGTTGAGCGCCCCGAGGTCATCGCGCTCGTGGCAGGCGGCGCAGGCCATCGCGCGCCCGAGGGTCGAATTGACGAAATCTTCCCCGAAGCGGCCGTTACGGTCTGCCGACGTCGCCGAGCCGAGCCCGGGACCGAGCTTGGTCTCGTCCAGGTACTTGTCGAAGCGGGGAGAGCCGTAACGTCGGAAACGGCGGTTGACCTCCGCGACCGCCTGGCGCTCGTCCGGGCTCACGCTACCCGCGACGGGGAAGATGGGGAGGATGCCGCTCTTGTGGCACTGCGCGCAGTTGTCGTCGCCAAACCCAAGCTCCCATCGCCCCTTGATGCTGATCGAGCCGTCCCGCCGGTAGGTCCGGTAGAAGTCTTTGAAGTAGACGCTGGACGTTCCGTCGGGACGGGCGATCGTCGACACCACCGAGACATTTCGCACCCGCGGGCGCCGGGCGTCCGGAACGCCGAACTGAACCCATTTCTCCGGGACGCCCTGCCCGGCGTTTCCGGGGACGACGATGAGGAGCCGCCCATAACTTTCGTCGCTGTCCGGCGTCCCCAGGTGCCGCGACTTGTAGCTGAAGAAGACGAGCTGTTCCGAAGGCTCTCGCTGCTTGTTGAGCTGCCGCAGGTAAGACTTCGCACGCGCAAGGGTTTCATCGCGGCTCGCCGCGCGAAGGAAGCTCCGGGTCGTGAGGAAGTCGGGAATCTGCACGAGCCCGCGCGTCTCCGCGAAGTATTGCCGGTCCGGCACGACGAAGCCGAGCTCGTGGTCGGGGCGCTGGTCGAGCGCCGCTGCTTCGACGTACTCGACGAGCTCACGGTAGCGGCTGACGAAGCCTTCGTCGCGCGAAAGCTCGCACCGCCTGATCGTGCCGGTGATCCCGCCGAGCACTCTCTCGTAAGCCGGAAGCGCCTCGTCGTCCTCGTACGCCGCGTGCGCGGCCACGACGAGCGCGTCGACCCTCGACACGACCCAGGCCTGCGGCTGCGACTTCACACGCGCGCACGTGAAAGGGGTGGAAGGGGAAGCTGAGGCGACATATCCGCCGATGAAGAGGGACAACGCGAGCGCGCAGAGACGGAGACTCATGGCTCGATGATTCTACCGCAACGCGATCTCTCCCACCGGCAGCTTCCCGCCCGCCCTAATCCTTCACGGGCGGAGCGCCGGGTGGGTGAGGTCCCTGGCACCTTTCCCACCTAAGTGCCAGGGGCCTCCGACTGCCTGCCACCCAGGCGCCAGGGGCCGCCGACTGCCGACAGACATCGTCATGCCGATTTCCACATGTTTTCCCCCGAGTTATCTCCTTCTTCCCTGGAATGATTCCTATCTCGACCACGAACAAATTCGTTGAGCGATGGGAACGAGTTTTTCCGTTTATAGGGAGCATGAGAAAACTACGCTACGTTCCTAAGCCCAAGACCCTCGTCCACATCACCTGCCGGACCATCAACGGACTCTACCTGTTCCGTCCCGGACCGGAATTCAACGACGCCTTCCTGGGTGTCCTCGGGAAGGCCCAGCGAGACTGCGAACTCGAGCTCTGCGCTGTCTCGGTGCTGTCGACCCACTTCCACTTGCTGTCGATCGTCGACGATGTGAAACAAGCGGCCGATTTTATGAGGAACTTCAAATCGAAGCTGGCTCTGGAGACCAACCGCATGACGGGTTGGAGCGGACCAGTTTTCGACCGCCGCTACGAAATGGCTGTCGTCACCGACGAGGAAGCTGCCCAAGTGGAGGTTCTCAAGTATATTTTGGCGCAGGGCGTCAAAGAGCAGCTTGTTGAGCGGATTCTGGATTGGCCCGGCGTACACTCCTTTGGAGCCCCGCTTGAAGGCACTCCTCTGACCGGCCACTGGTTCGACCGCAGCCAGGAGCATGCGGCTCGGGTTCGCGGAGAGGAGTATGACCGTCTTCAGTATGCGATGGTCGAGACGGTGACCCTCTCCCCTCTCCCCTGCTGGGCTCATCTCTTGGAGGAAGCCTACCGCCAGCGCGTCGCCTCCCTGGGGGAGGACATTGAAGCCGAAGCCGCAGTCGTGAGAGAGGTGGCGGGGACCCGGGTTTTGGGAGTCGATGCCATCCTGGCCCGGGATCCTCTCCACCGTCCCGAAAAGCTCGCCCGCTCGCCAGCGCCGCGGGTGCATGCCGCGACCCAGGCCACGCGCAAAGCGTTCTACGAGGCCTACTCCTGGTTCGTGGCAGCGTTCCGCGATGCCGCCGAGAAGCTGCGCCGAGGGGATCGAGCCGCCCCCTTCCCCGCCGGCAGCTTCCCGCCGGCCCTACCCTTCGTCGCCGGATAGGCAAACCAGGACGCGATCTTTGACAGATGCGCCGCCCGCCAAGGGCCATTTCGTGAGCGTGCTCGCTCGCAGGGGTGAGGTGTGTCCGAAGCTTTCTGAAAGTGGGGCTCGGAAGGCTACCAACCTTAGAACTGACACCTCAGGAGCGAGGAAAAGGCTCTATTGAGGCGATCTTCTTCTACACACCTCTGGCACTTATTCGGTCCTTTTTTCACGCCCAACGTTTGACGCTTGAGCGGCCGGCGGCCTCTGCCAGTGGGGAGTGACAGACCATTCGCCCGCCGGTCCGCTCGGAGCGAGAGTTAGGCGCCACTCCCCTGGTCCGTGGCTGCCCCAAACTAGCTCCCTCTTTTGTAGCTAAGCCCAAGAACAAAGAGCGCCATGCCCACGTTCCCCTCGCGACCGACTCCCCAGTGATCGCACAATGGCGCCAGCACATGGTCACGCCGGAGGCCAAGGAGATCTACAAGCAGCGGGCCGCCACGGTGGAATGCGTCAACGCACAGGCTCGCAATCGTGGTCTCCAGCGTCTCTTGGTACGGGGCCTGCACAAGGCTCGGGTGGTGCTACTCTGGTTCGCCATCGCCCACAATCTGATGCGCAGCCTCTCGCTGGGTGCCGGGCTCGCGGCGCCGGCCTAAAGGGCGGCTC
>Ga0136846_1231942_pt1 | contig 39214 bp, 32 predicted proteins | sample HopSoiMetagenom2_FD_96841 | JGI IMG/M metagenome (GOLD analysis project Ga0136846, IMG submission 96841) | Grasslands soil microbial communities from Hopland, California, USA - 2 Assembly 2016 (version 4) | ecosystem: Environmental > Terrestrial > Soil > Grasslands | place: USA: Hopland...
CCAATATAGCGTGGGCCGCATCCCGGTCCCGGTGCCGACGGTGGTCCCGGCCAGCGCGCAGGTCCGCGACGCGAACTCCGGCACGTTCTATTCGGCGCTCAGCAACGTCGACATCGAGATCGGCGCCGGCAACCCGGCCGCCGCGGGCGTGCGGTTCCGCATGGCTCAGCACGCCTTCCTCAGCCACATGGATTTTCGCCTCGGCTCGGCCTTCGCCGGCGTCTACCAGGCCGGAAACCTCATGCAGGACGTCCATTTCCACGGCGGTCGCTACGGCATCGTCAGCGAAAAGACGTCGCCGGCCTGGCAGTTCACCCTCGTGGATTCCACCTTCGACGGGCAGCGGGACGCCGCGATCCGGGAGCATGAGGCCGACCTGACTCTGGTCAATGTGGCGATGCGCAACACGCCGGTCGGCATCGACATCGACCGCGGCTACAGCGACTCCCTGTGGGGCAAGAACGTCCGCTTCGAGAACGTCTCCAAGGCCGGCGTCATCATCTCCAACGAAGACAGTGTCTTCACCCAGGTGGGGTTCGACAACGCCGTGGCGTCCCGGACCCCGGTGTTCGCCCGCTTCCGCGACAGCGGCAAGACCGTGCCGGGGCAGGGGAGCGCCTACCGCGTGGCCTCTTTCACCTACGGCCTCACGCTCCCCGGCCAAGGGCAGATGGGCGCGTTCAAGACGGCGGCCGACATCACGCCGCTGAAGACGCCGCCGGCCACTCCAGTCCCGGCGATCCGCCCGCTGCCGCCGACCCGCGACTGGACCAACGTCAAGACGCTGGGCGTCAAGGGCGATGGCGTGACCGACGACACGGCCGCCCTGCAAGCGGCGATCGATGCGCGCCGCGTGCTCTATCTGCCCATCGGCATCTACAAGATCACCGCCACCCTGCGCCTGCGCCCCGACACCGTGCTGATCGGCCTGCACCCGGCCGCAACGCAGCTCGCGCTGCCCGACAACAACCCGGCTCATGCGGGGGTTGGCCCCGTGGCGCCGATGATCGAAACCCCCTCGGGCGGCGCCAACATCCTGTCCGGGATCGGGCTGTTCACCGGCCGCATCAATCCGCGCGCGTCCGCCGTGCTCTGGCGCTCAGGCGAGAGTTCGCTGATGCAGGACGTCAGGATCATGGGCGGCCACGGCACGCGCATCGTGGACGCCAAGCCGCTGGAAGCGCTCAACGCCCACAGCGGGGATCCCGTGGCGGACAACCGCTGGGACGCCCAGTACCCCAGCATCTGGGTCAGCGGCGGGGGCGGCGTGTTTGCGAACGTCTGGAGCCCCAACACCTTCGCCCAGGCGGGGTTCTATGTCTCGAACACGCGCACGCCCGGCCATGTCTACGAGATGTCGGTCGAGCACCACGTGCGCAACGAGTTCGTGCTCGATGACGTCGAGAACTGGGAGTTCCTGGCCCCGCAGACCGAGCAGGAGGTCGGCGACGGCCCCGACGCCATCTCCCTGGAGGTGCGCAATTCCCGCAACATCCTGTTCGCCAACTATCATGGCTATCGGGTGACGCGCAGCTACCATCCCGCGAAGATGGCCGTGAGGCTGTTCAACGCCGCCGACATCCGGTTCCGCAACGTCAACATCAATGCCGAAAGCGGCTTCGCCAGTTGCGACGCCGAGGGCTGCGGGACCTTCCTGCGGGCCAGCAAGTTCCCGTTCGAGAATGCGGTGGTCGACGAGACGCGCCAGATCGAGACGCGCGAGCGCGAGTTCGCCGTGCTCGACATTCCCGCTGCGGCGAGCGCCGTCCCTCCGTCGCTGACGAACGCCGCCATGAAGCCGCTCGCCACCGGCTTCTGGTCGATCTCCGGCGCAGCCGTGGCCCCTGATGGGGCGCTCTACTTCGTCGAGCGGCGCTTTCAGCGGATCTACCGCTGGACGTCGGCGCGCGGGCTGGAGGTGGTGCGCGACAATGCGCTCGACCCGGTCAACCTGGCGGTCGACGGCTCCGGCAAGCTTCTGGTGCTGTCGTCATTCGGGCCCGAAGGCACGGTCTATTCGGTCGATCCAGACGGGCCGAAGGACCAGCTGACGGTCATCCCGCCGACGCCGGCGGCGCCACACCCCGGGGCCAAGACGCTGCTGCCGGTCAACTGGTGGAACAACGGCGAGTTCAGGGATCAGTACGACCCGGCGAGCGACCGCTTCACCACCCTTGCGGAGATGTTCGCCCGCGACGCGGCCGCGCCCAAGGCCAGGGAGTATGTGTCGCCAGATGGCCGGCTGGTTCTCCCGGCCTTCCGCGTCACCCAGCAAGGTCCCCCAGATCATGTCGGCTGGCGCTGGTCCGACACGTTGCAGACCTATGGCCTCATTCCGGCGGCCGTCGGCGAACGGGTCTTCGTCAGCAACGAGTCGGAAGGCCGGACCTATCGCGCCAAGGTCGGTCCGGGCGGCGCCTTGAGCGACCTGCAGGTGTTCGCAAACCGCGGCGGCGAGAGCGTCGCCGTCGATCCCCAGGGGCAGGTGTACGTCGCCAACGGCCAGATCTTCAAATATGCCGCGGACGGCCAGCTCGCGGGACGCATCGACGTGCCGGAGCGCCCGCTTCAGCTGGTCTTCGGCGGCCCCGACCGGCGCACGCTGTTCGTCCTGACCCATCACACGCTCTACGCTCTGACGCCCTGACGCAGGCCGCGGGAGCGCTCCACCCCCCAGGTCGACGGTGGTCCCCCGACCGTCGAACTTCCACTCGTCCCGGCGCCTCGCCGGGACTTTTTTGCCGTCCGCATGTCGCGCCCGGATGGCGCCGCGCGGGCCGGACCGGCCCACCTACGACCTTGGTCGTATTGGCTGGCGTCGCCTTTGTCTGACAGCTTCGCGGCAGGCCATCGCAGATGGGCTCAATGAAAAAGCGGGAGGCTGTCGGATGGATGCTTGGGGTCGGGCGCGACGGAGATCGTCGTTTCTGAACGTGTTGTTGGCGACCAGTGCGGTCGGGTTGGCCGTCTGCGCGGACCCGGCCAAGGCGCAATCGGAGCCGAAGCCTTCGTCGTCGGAGCCCACGTCCTCGACCGTGAACGAGGTGGTCGTCACCGGCAGCCGCATCAGGTCCACAGGCTTCAGCGCGCCCACGCCGACGCAGGTCCTCGGCGAGGCCGAGCTGCAGCGGAGCGCCGAGCCGAACGTCTTCACCACCATCATCCAACTGCCGTCGTTGCAGGGGTCCACGGGCGCGACCACCGGGACCTTCAGCACGTCCAGCGGCCAGCAGGGCCTGAGCTCGTTCTCGCTGCGCGGCCTGGGCGCCATCCGCACGCTGACCCTGCTGGACGGACAGCGGGTCGTGCCCGCCAACGTCACCGGCGTTCCGGACATCAGCCTGTTCCCCCAACTCCTGGTCAAGCGGGTCGACGTGGTGACCGGGGGCGCGTCGGCGTCCTACGGTTCCGATGCGGTCGGCGGCGTCGTCAACTTCATCACGGACAAGCGGTTCGAAGGTTTCCGGTCCAACGTCGAGGCCGGGGTCACAACCTATGGCGACGACAAGCAGTATCTGCTGCAGGCCGCCGCGGGTAAGGCCTTCCTCGGGGGTCGGCTGCACGTCGAGGTCAGCGGCGAATACGATCACGAGCAGGGCGTGCCAGCCGGCGGCTTCGGCGAAGACGCGCCAGGCGACCGCGACTGGTACTCGACCGCGACGCTCATCAATCGCGGCGTCACCAACGACGGGTCGCCGCAATTCCTCTACCGCGAGCACGCGCAGGCCTACCAATATACGAAATATGGCCTGATCAGCGCAGGGCCGCTCCAGGGGACCGCCTTCGACCAGAGCGGCAAGCCCTTCCAGTTCCAGTACGGCTCGAACGGAATCCCGTCCAAGGCCGCCAATGGCGCGGTCACCGGCTGCTATTCGTCAGGCGGCTTCTGCATTGGCGGCGACCTGTCGGGAAACGTGGGGATCGGCACGTCCCTGCAATCCAGGCTCGAGCGGATGAACTTCTATGACCGGGTCGGCTTCGATATCGACGAGAACAACGAGATCTACGCGACCTTCAACCTCGCCCGCGTGAAGACCAGCAACCAGCCGAACCCGGGCGCCGCGACCACCGGCCTGACCCTGTCCTGCTCCAACCCCTATCTGCCCGCCTCGGTCGTGGCCGGATGCGCGGCCAACAACATCAGCACCTTCACCTTTGGCACGAGCAACGCGCTGCTGCCCAAGAACATCACGGTGCACCCGACGCGGACCCAGTACCGCGGCGTGATCGGCGCGGACGGGCGGTTCAGCGCCATGGGGACGGACTGGAGCTACGAGGCCTACTACGAGCACGGCGAGAACGTCACCAACATCCATGTCCGCGATATCCTGCTCAATCCGCGGTATCGGCAGGCCGTCCAGGCGACCCTCCTCAACGGTCAGATCGTCTGCGCCGACCCGACCGCGCGCGCCAGCGGATGTGTTCCCATCAACGTCTTCGGCGGGCTGACCCCGAGCCCTGCGGCGCTCGCCTACATCACCCCCGAGCACGGCCCCTATCAGCATTCCGTCCAGAAGCAGGATGTCGCCAGCCTGAGCTTCAGCGGCGAACCGTTCTCTCTCTGGGCCGGCCCTGTGTCGGTGGCGCTCGGCGGCGAGTACCGCCGCGAACGCTACCATGTGGAAGCCGACCCCTACGGCAACGGCGTGATGGCCGATTCGCCCAACAGCGCCGACTACCCGGCCGACCCGATCCTCAGCACGGCGGGGAACAACTGGTACGCCGGCAACTATCATAACGGCGCCGGCAGCTACCATGTGACCGAGGGGTTCCTCGAAGTGAACCTGCCGCTCCTGAACTCCGAGACGGCGGGAAAGGCCAACCTCAACGCCGCCGGACGCTGGACGCGCTACAGCACCTCCGGCGTGATCTACACCTGGAAGGTCGGCGGCACCTGGGACACGCCCGTGGACGGTGTTCGCCTGCGGGCCGTCACGTCGCGAGACGTGCGGGCGCCGAACCTTTCGGAACTCTACGCGGCGCCGGTCACCACCACGCTTCCGAACTTCACCAATCCCTTCACCAACAGCGCGCTCCTGGTCATCCAGAACGTGGTGGGCAATCCGGCCCTGAAGCCGGAGACCGCCAAGAACACGACCGTCGGGATCGTCCTGTCCCGGCCGCACTGGCTTCCCGGCCTCAGCATCTCGGTCGACTACTACACCATCGTCGTGGACGGCGTGGTCTCCAGCCTCACCGCCCAGCAGGAGGTCAACTTCTGCTTTTCAGGGCTGAAGGAGTTCTGCAGCGCTTTCAACTTCGCGCCCGCGACAGGCACGCCGTACGTCAACGTCCAGGTGTTCAATCTGGCCTCGATCAAGACGAGCGGCGTCGATATCGAGGCCAGCTACAATTTCGACCTGCCCAGCGTTCCAGGCCACTTCGCGCTACGCGGGCTGGCGACCAACACGCGGAAGTTCGTCACCAACCCGGGCATCCCGGGCGCCCTTCCTGTGGACAGCGCCGGCCAGAACTCCGGTTCGACGCCGAAGTGGAAGGTGCTGGCCGTGCAGTCCTGGGACTCCGACCGGTTCAACTTCAGCCTGCAGGAGCGCTGGTTCAGCAACGGCAAGTTCGGAACCACCACCACCCAGTACATCCAGTGCCAGCCCGGCCAGTGCCCGCTCTCCACCGCCACCAACCCGACGATCGACTACAACCACATGAAGGGAGCCCTGTATGTCGACATCAGCGGCTCCTACAGGATCAAGGAGGGTCTGACGGCCTACTTCAAGGTCGACAATCTCTTCGATCGGGATCCCACGCCGTCACCCCAGACCAACACCGGCCTGGACGCCAATCCGGCGCTCTACGACCTGCTGGGGCGGTTCTATCACGTCGGCGTACGCTACAGTTTCTAGGCGGCCGCGAGCCTTGCGCGGCTTGGCCCCACGGCCGGGCTGCGCGGGGATCGACGGGTTGGGAGGCCGAGTTGGAGGCGCCAGTCAGGATGGGCAGGACGTGAGACGGCCAGAGCGGCCCGGGGGCGCGACCCTGGCTGACGTCGCGCGCCTGGCGGGAGTCTCGCGCATGACGGTCTCGCGCGTGATCAATCGCGATGCCAAGGTCCGGGAAACCACCCGCCAGACGGTTCAGGCCGCCCTCGACGAGCTGAACTACGAACCCAACCTGGCGGCGCGCACGCTGGTGATGGCTGGCGAGTTGCGGATCGGGGTGATCTACGCCAACCCCAGCGCCGCCTTCATGAGCGACTTCCTGATCGCCGTGTTCGAGGAGGCCACGCGCGCGGGGGCCCGGCTGATCCTGTTGCGCGGCGAGAACCGCCAGGCGCCCGAGCCGGAGGAGCTGCAGAGGTGGCTGCGGTCGGGGATCAAGGGCGCACTCCTGGCGCCGCCGCTGGGCGAATCCACAGCCGTCCGGAACGTGCTCCGCGCCGCCAATCTGCCAGTGGCCGTGGTGGCCGCCGGGCGCCCCTCCGAGGATGCGATCACCGTGCGCATCGACGACCGCCAGGCCAGCCAAGCCATGACGCGGCATCTGCTCGACCTTGGCCATCGAAGGATCGGATTCATCACCGGGAACCCCGAACAGAGCGCCAGCGCCGAGCGCCTTCTGGGTGCGCGCGCGGCGGTCGCGGCGGTGACGGGGGCGGAGCTGGTGACGGCCCAGGGAACCTTTTCCTACAGCTCGGGCCTCGAGGCCACCGACTGGCTGCTCGATTCCGAGCGTCCGCCGACGGCGATCTTCGCCAGCAACGACGACATGGCCGCGGCGGCCGTTTCGGTGGCCCAGCGCCGGCGTCTCGACGTCCCGCGGGACCTGACCGTCGTCGGCTTCGACGACACGACCATGGCCACCACGCTCTGGCCGCCGCTGACGACCATTCGCCAGCCCGTGGGGCAGTTGGCGGCGGTGGCCCTGGAGCGGCTGATCCACGCGTTGCGGGCGAGCGATCCCGCGGCCGAGGCCTGCGCCGACTACGTCCTGGGCCACGCCCTGATCGAGCGCCAGTCCACAGCACCGCCGCGGGACCTCACCGCGCCTGAGGCCGACGGGGACCCCTCTCATGACTGACCTGCCTGGCCTCGAACGCGACGCCGTCGCGCGCGTCACCCGGCGGCTGATGCCGCTCTTCTGCCTGATGTATCTGGTCGCCTATATCGACCGGCAGAACGTGTCCTACGCCAAGCTTCAGATGGTCCACGCGCTTGGGCTCACGGAAGCGGCATATGGCCTGGGAGCCTCCCTCTTCTTCATCGGCTACTTCCTGTTCGAGGCCCCGTCGAACCTGATCCTGGCCCGGGTGGGCGCGCGGATCTGGTTCGCCCGGATCATGTTCACCTGGGGCTTGGTCACCCTCGCGCTGGGATTCACCCGCAGCGCGCCGATGTTCTACGCCCTGCGTTTCCTGCTCGGAGTCACAGAGGCCGGGTTTTTCCCCGGCGTGCTCTACGTCCTGACCCTCTGGTATCCGCAACGTCACCGCGCGCGGATGGTGGGGCTGTTCATGATCGCCAGCGCTGTGGCCAACGCCATCGGGGCGGTGCTGGGCGGTGTGCTGCTGGACCTGGACGGCCTCCTGGGATTGGCCGGGTGGCAGTGGGTGTTCCTGGCCACCGGCGCTCCGGCCCTGCTGCTGGCGCCCTGGGTGCTGTGGCGCCTGCCCGACGGTCCCGCCCAGGCGCGCTGGATGCCTCAGGTGGAGCAGGCGTGGCTGCACGACATCCTGACGGCCGAGCGGGGTGGGGCGGTGGACGACCATCGGGGCGCCTGGAAGGCGATCTTCGACCGGCGCGTGCTGCTGCTCGCGACGCTCTATATCGGCATGCCGCTGGGGGCTTACGGCCTCAGCTACTGGCTGCCCACCATCGTGAAGTCGTTCGGGGTCTCCAATTCCGTCAACGGGCTGATCAACGTCGTTCCCTGGGTTCTCGTGGCGGTGGCGTTGTGGCTCGTGCCCCGTCACGCCGCGCGGCACGGGGCCAGCGCCTGGCACGTCGCAGCGCCCATACTTGTGGGCGCTCTGGCCCTGACACTCAGCGTGGTCTTGCCGGGCGCGCCGCTGAAGTTCGCGATGCTGTGCGTCGCCGCGCCGGCGATCTTTGCGGCCCAGCCCGTGTTCTGGAGCCTGCCCCCCAGCTTCCTCAGCGGGCCACGGGCCGCCGCCGGCATCGCGGCGATCAACGCGATCGGCAATCTCGGCGGTTTCATCGCCCAGAACCTGGTCCCGCTGGTGCGCGACGCCACCGGCAGCGATCTTGCGCCCATGCTCGCGCTGGCGGCCGTGTTGACGGTGACGAGCGGGCTGGTCTTCCAGGCCATGGCGCGGCTGCAGAAGGCCCAGACGCCGGCCAGGTGAGGGCGTGGAGGCGCTCCGCCTTGACTGACGCTGAGGGACGCCGGGCGCGGTGAGCCTTGCGCGTCCGGAGGCCTTCCATGATCGATCCGCTATTCGACCTGACCGGCAAGGTCGCCCTGGTGACCGGCGGAAGCCGGGGGCTTGGGCTGCAGATGGTGCGGGCGTTCGCCGAGCATGGGGCCGACGTGATCGTCGCCAGCCGCAAGCTGGACGCCTGCGAAGCGGCGGCGGACGAGGTGCGGGCCCTGGGCCGGCGGGCCCTGGCCTACGCGGTCCACGCCGCGCGCTGGGACGAGATCGACGGCCTGATCGAGGCCGGCTACGCCGCCTTCGGCCGTATCGACATCCTGGTGAACAATGCCGGCATGAGCCCGGCCGTCCCCAGCCACGAGGTCAGCGAGGCGCTGTTCGACAGCGTGATGGGCCTGAACTTCAAGGGCCCGTTCCGGCTGGCGACCCAGGTGGCGCACCGGATGGCTGAGGGGGCGGGCGGAGTGATCATCAACGTCTCCTCGTCCGGCGCCCTGAACCCCCTGCCCGGGGTGGTGCCCTATTCCGGCGCCAAGGCGGCGCTGAACGCCATGACCGTCTCGCTGGCCCACGAGTACGGCCCGAAGGTGCGGGTCAACACCCTCTCCGCCGGGCCGTTCCTCACCGACATCGCCAAGGCCTGGAGCGAGGAGGCCCGCGACAGCGCCGACAACGCCCTCGGGCGTCCGGGCCGGCCGGAGGAGGTGGTGACCACCGCCCTCTACCTGGCCAGCCCCATGTCGTCCTTCACCACCGGCGCCATCGTCCGCGTGGACGGCGGCCACCAGTAGGACGGGCGCGCCGTCTAGCGGCCTTAGCGGGGCGCCATGCGGATGGCGCCGTCCAGGCGGACCGTCTCGCCGTTGAGGTAGCCGTTGCGCAGCATGGTCACCGCCAGGTCGGCATATTCCTCCGGCGCGCCGAGCCGGCGCGGGAAGGGCACCGACTTCGACAGCCCCTCGAACACCTGCGGCGCGCGGGTCTTCAGGCCGCCCAGCATCGGAGTGTCCATGATCCCGGGCAGGATGGTGTTGATGCGGATGCCCTCGCTGGAGAGGTCGCGGGCGATGGTGATGGTCATGCCCTTGATGGCGGCCTTGGCGGCGGAATAGGCGACCTGGCCGATCTGGCCCTCCTCGGCGGCCACCGAGCCGGTGTTGACGATGGCGCCGCGGTCGCCCTCGGCGGTCGGCTCCAGCGTCGCCATGCCGGCGGCGCTCTTCACGATGCAGCGGAAGGTGCCGACGGTGTTGAGCTCCAGCACCCAGGCGAAGTCGGCCACCTTGAAGGGCACGATCTCGCCGGTCTGCTTGTCGCGGCCGACGGTCTTGCCGCCGCGGCCGCCGCCGGCGCAGTTCACCAGCACCCGCTCCTGGCCGTTAGCGGCGCGGGCCTTGGCGAAGCCCGCGTCCACCGAGGCCTCGTCCATGACATTGACCTGGCAGAACACCGCGCCCAGCTCGGCGGCGGTCGCCTCGCCGGTCTCCGGGTTGAGGTCGAAGATGGCGACCTTCACGCCCAGGTCGCGCAGCGCCTTGGCGGTGGCCCGGCCCAGGCCGGAAGCGCCGCCGGTGATCACGGCGGAGATGGAACTGTCGAGCTTCATGGCGTCCTCCAAAGGTTTCTTGCTTGGCGGTCTCTGGCTTGGCGCCGGCTTAGCACGCCGCCGGGCTGACCCTGCGCGAACCTCCTGCGCCCTCACGGGTCGACGCCGAGCGGCCTCGCGCGTAGGACGGCGGCAGGGAGCCCCGCCGCATGCACACCGCCCTGCTTCTGGACATGATCGCCGACGCCGCGCCCGACCGGCTGGCGCTGGGCCGCCGCGCCGAGGGCCTGACCTTTGCCGAGATGCGTCGCCGCGCCCACCATGGCGCGGCCTGGCTGGAGGCCCTGGGCGGGCGGAACGTGGCCTTCCTGGGCCTGAACGGTCCGACCCTGCCGATCGCCGTCTTCGCCGCGGGCATGCTGGCCCGGCCGTTCGCGCCGCTGAACTACCGTCTGCCGGACGCGGACCTGCGCAAGCTGGTCGCGCGCACGGCGCCGGCCGTGGCCATCGTGGACGACGACATGGTCCCGCGGCTGGGGACCTGCGAGGGCGTGACCATCGTCTCCCGCACCGCCTTCGAGGCCGCCTGCCGGGTGCATGGCGACTGCGACGCCGAGTTCCTGGACGTCGACCACGACATCGCGGTCCTGCTGTTCACCAGCGGCACCACCGGCGAGCCCAAGGCCGCCATCCTGCGCCACGCCAACCTGACGTCCTATGTGATCTCGACGGTGGAGTTCCTGGGCTCGGAGGACGACGAGGCCGCCCTGGTCTCGGTGCCGCCGTACCATATCGCAGGCATCTCGGCGGTCCTGACCGGCGTCTATTCGGGCCGCCGCATCGTCCACCTGGAGGCCTTCACGCCGGAAGCCTGGGTCGACATGGCGGCCGCCGAGGGGATTACCCATGCGATGGTCGTGCCGACGATGCTGGGCCGCATCCTCGACGTTCTGGAGGCGCGCGGCGAGAGCCTGCCGCAGCTGAAGGCGCTGTCCTACGGCGGCGGGCGCATGCCGCTGCCGGTGATCGAGCGGGCGCTGAAGATCCTGCCGCACGTGGGCTTTGCCAACGCCTACGGCCTGACCGAGACCTCCTCCACCATCTCGGTCCTGGGCCCGGAGGACCACTGGATGGCGATCCATTCCGATGATCCGGCCGCGCGCCAGCGGCTGGGGTCGGTGGGCAGGCCGCTCCCGTCGCTGGAGGTCGAGATCCGCGATCCGTACGGCCAGGTCGTGCCGCGGGGCGAGGCAGGCGAGATCTACGTCCGCGGCGAGCAGGTGAGCGGCGAGTACGCCCACAAGAAGGTCACGGACGCCGACGGCTGGTTCGCCACCAACGACGGCGGCTGGATGGATGCCGACGGCTATCTCTACGTCGAGGGCCGGCTGGATGACGTGATCGTCCGCGGTGGCGAGAACATCTCGCCGGGCGAGATCGAGGACGTGCTGCGCGAGCACCCGGGCGTGGCGGACGTCGCGGTGCTGGGCGTGCACGACGACCAGTGGGGCGAGGCGGTGGCCGCCGCGGTGGTGCCGCGCGGCCCGGCGCCGTCGCACGAGGAGCTGGCCCAATGGGTCAAGGCGCGCCTGCGCTCCACCAAGACGCCGGAGGTCTGGGATTTCCGCGAGGCGCTGCCCTACAACGACACCGGCAAGCTCCTGCGCCGCCAGTTGAAGGCCGAGCTGAACGCCCGGGCCAAGGCGGCCTCCTAAGCGGCCAAGGAACCGCGGGCCCGCCAGCGGCGCTTGTTGTCCGTGTGACCGACGGATGACGATGTGGAGACGCTGGAAAAGCTGATCGGGCCTGACGACGGCACGGCGGACTGGTGGCAGCTCTGCATCCGCGCGGCGCTGCTCTTCGTGCTCGGCCTCGTGATGCTGCGGATCGCCGGCCGGCGCACCTTCGCCCGCGCGACCCCGCTCGACATCGTGGTGGCCCTGATCCTGGGCTCGAACCTCAGCCGCATGATGACCGGCCGGGCGCAGTTCCTGGGCGGCCTCGCGGCCACCCTGACCCTGGTGGTGATCCACCGGCTGGCGGCGCTGGCGACCCTGCGCTCGCCGATGCTGGCGCGGCTGCTGAAATCCAGTCCCGACGTCCTGGTGCGCGACGGCCAGGTGGACGAGCGGGCGATGGCCCGCCATGGCCTGTCCCAGGCCGACCTCGCCGCCGGGCTGCGCCTGGAGCAGCTGGACGACCTGGCCAAGGTCAAGCTGGCCACCTTCGAGGGCGGCGGGCGCATCAGCGTGGTGCGTCGCGAGCCGGGGTGACCTGCCAGGCAGTCAGAAGGCCAGGGTCACCAGCATCGCCACCACCGAGGCGCCCATCACCACTGTCGCGGCCCAGCCGAACACCCGCAGCCCCAGGCCGGCGGTGAAGCGGCCCATCTGCGAGCGGCGGCTGGCCACCAGCATCATGGCCACCATAATCGGGACCGCGACGATCCCGTTGACCACGGCGCTCCAGAACAGCGCCCGCATCGGGTCGATCGGCGACCAGTCGATCAGCAGGCCCAGCAGCGTGGCGATGCCGATCACCGTGTAGAAGCCCACGGCTTCCCACGGCTTGTACTCCAGTCCGCATTCCCAGCCCTGGGACTCGCCGATCGCATAGGCGGCCGAGCCCGCCAGGACCGGCACGGCCAAGAGGCCTGTGCCGACGATGCCCAGGCTGAACAGCACGAAGGCGAAGGGCCCCGCCACCGGCCGCAGCGCCTCGGCCGCCGCCGCGGCGGTGTCGATCTGGGTGTGGCCGGACGCGTGCAGCGTCGCGGCCGTGGAGATCATGATCGCCATGGCGATGAGGTTGGAGATCGCCATGCCGGAGAAGGTGTCGATCCGGATGCGCGCCAGCTCGCGCCGCCCCTGGCGCGGCGCCTCCTTGAGGGGCTCGGCCTTGGGGTCTTCCTCGATCTCCTCCACCTCCTGGGCGCTCTGCCAGAAGAAGAGGTAGGGGCTGATGGTGGTGCCGAAGACGGCGACGATGGTCACCACCGCGTCCTTGGTGAAACTGGCCGGGCCGGGGATGAGGCCGCGGGCCGCCGCGCCCCAGTCGATCCGCACCGCGAACAGCACCGCCACATAGGCCAAGAGGGTCAGGGTCAGCCACTTCAGGACCTTGGCGTAGGCGCCGTAGGAGATGAACAGCTGCAGGCCCAGCGACACCAGCGCGAACAGCAGCGTGAAGACATGGCGGTCGAAGCCGGCGGCCAGGTGGGCCGCCTCGCCCATGGAGGCGAGGTCGGCTCCGATATTGATGGTGTTGGCCATGAACAGCAGGGCCACCAGGGTGGTGACCGCCCAGCCTGGCAGCACGGCCGACAGGTTCTTGGCCAGTCCCGCCCCGGTCACGCGCCCGATCCGGGCGCTGGCCAGCTGGATCGCGGTCATCAGCGGATAGGTGAGCAGCAGCGTCCAGAGCAGGCCGAAACCCAGCTGCGCGCCGGCCTGGGAGTAGGTGGCGATGCCGCTGGGATCGTCATCCGCGGCGCCGGTGACCAGCCCGGGGCCCAGCTGCTCAAGCAGGGCGACCTTGCGGACACGCTGTTTGATCGTCGGCAAGGCGCCCTCCAGCTGTGGTCGGCCCATGGCGCCGCTCCGGGCAGGAAAGCCGCTCGCGCCCGCCAGGTTCCAGATTCGCCGCGTTAAGGTTCAACAAAGGATACTGAACCTAGCTGGGCCTTGGAATTCTCCATTTGGGGCAGCCAGGGGAATGAGGTTCTCCGTCCGAGCCCGTCGGCGGCGAATCCGACAATGATTTTTCCCCGGAATTCGCCATCCTGGGTTCGACCACACCAGTTCGGGATCCGGCGAGATGTTCAAGGCCTTCACCCAGCACCCCGCCAGCGTCGGTGAGAGCTATTTCGAGCACATGGGCATGGCGTTCGGCTTTGCCGCCACCCTGGCCGTGGGCGCGGTCTGCTGCGCCCTGCACGGGATCTTCCCGTTCGCCTTCCAGACCTCCGGCAGCCGCCGCATCCGCGCGCTCTATGTGCGGATGGTCACCCACCGCGCGCCGCACCGGCCGGAGCCGGCGGCGGCGGACGACCACGCGGCCGGGGCCTACATCTAGGCGCTACCAGATCTTCACGCGCTGCTCGGGGGCGACATAGAGCTTGTCGCCGGGCTGGACGTCGAACGCCTGGTACCAGCCGGGGACGTTCCGGATCGTGCCATTCACCCGGTAGAGCGCCGGCGAGTGCGGGTCGGTGGCCAGGCGCTGGCGCAGCTGCTCGTCGCGGATCTTCTCGCGCCACACCTGGGCCCAGCCCAGGAACACCCGCTGGTCGCCGGTCAGCCCGTCGATCACCGGCGCGGGCTGGCCTTTCAGCGAGGCGTGGTAGGCGTCGAGCGCCAGCGACAGCCCGCCCATGTCGCCGATGTTCTCGCCCATGGTCAGGAAGCCCTGGACATGGGCGCCGGGCAGGGGCTCGAACGCCGAGTACTGGGCGCCCAGCCGGTCGCGCTGGGCGTTGAACTTGGCCGCGTCCTCCGCCGTCCACCAGTCGCGCAGCACGCCGTCGCCGTCCGACTTGCGACCCTGGTCGTCGAAGCCGTGGCTGATCTCGTGGCCGATCACCCCGCCGATGCCGCCGTAGTTGATCGCCGGGTCCGCATTGGGATCGAAGAACGGCGCCTGCAGGATCGCCGCCGGGAACACGATCTCGTTGTTCGGCGGGTTGTAGTAGGCGTTCACGGTCTGCGGGGTCATGCCCCACTCGGCCTTGTCCACCGGCCCGTTGAGGCGCGCCGCCTGCCGGCGCCAGTCGAAGGCGCCCGCGCGGATGGAATTGCCGTAGAGGTCGTCCGCCTTCAGCTCCAGCTTGCCGTAGTCGCGCCACTTGTCGGGGTAGCCGATCTTGACGCCGAACTTGGAGAGCTTCTCCAGGGCCTTGGCCTTGGTGTCGGCGCCCATCCAGTCCAGGTTCTCGATCCGGGCCTTCAGCGCCGTGCGGATGTCGGACACCAGCAGCACCATCTTGGCCTTGGATTCCGGCGGGAAGTAGCGGGTCACATAGGCGCGGCCCACGGACTCCCCGATCGCCGCGTCCATGAACGCCACCGCCCGTTTCCAGCGCGGCCGCTGCTCCGGCTGGCCGGACAGCTCCTTGGCGCGGAAGGCGAAGTTGGCGTCCACGAAGCGCTTCGACAGCAGCGGCGCGGCGCCATCGGCCAGGTGGAAGGCCTGCCAGGCCTTCAGCGTCGCCAGCGGGGTGTCCTGGTAGATCGCCGCATACTTCGGGAAGGCGGTGTTGGTGGTCACCACGATGCGGTCCACGCCCTTGGGCAGCTCGGTCTGGGCCAGGTAGCGGTTCCAGTCGAAGCCGGGCGTATAGGCGGCGAGCTCCGCCACGCTCATGGGATTGTAGGTCTTGTCGCGGTCGCGCCGCTCGACGCGCGTCCAGCTGACCTCGGCCAGCCTGGTCTCGAAATCGACGATGGCCTTGGCGTTCTCGGCCGGCTTCTCCCAGCCGGCCAGGGTCAGGATCTGCTGTACGTAGGCCTGGTACTTGGCCTTCTTGTCCGCGAACTCGGGCTTCAGATAGTAGTCCCGGTCAGGCAGGCCGAGACCGCCCGTGGCCGCGCCGACCATGTACTTGGTCGGGGCCTTGGAATCGATGCTGACGAACACCGGCAGCAGCGAGGTGAAGCCGGTGGTGTTGGCCTTGCCCATCAGGGCGGTGAACTCGTCCTTGGTCTTCACCTTGCGGATCTGCGCCAGCTCGGGCGCGATCGGCTTGGCGTCCAGCTTGTCGGCCAGGGCCTCGTTCATGAAGGCCCTGTAGCCAGCGGCGATCTTGGCGGCGTCCGGGTCGGCCAGCTTGCCGGCGGCGGCGTCGTCCAGGATGGCGTGGACCCGGGCCTCCGACAGCACCGACAGCTTGTCGAAATTGCCGAAGCGGGTGCGGTCGGCGGGGATCTCGGTGCGCTCGGCCCACTTGCCGTTGGCGAACTTGAAGAAGTCGTCGCCCGGCTTGACGCTGCGGTCCATGCCGGTCTCGTCGAAGCCCCAGGTCCCGTACTTGGGCGAGGCGAGGGACGCTGCATCGCCACCCGCCGTCTCCGTCGCCGCGAACAGGGCCCGCGGCGCAGCGGGGTTGGCCGCATCCGCCGAACCGGCGGCCAGGGCGAGGACTCCGGCGGCCGCCGCCGACAGCAGGATCTTGCGCGATTGGGGCATCATCTATCGTTTCTCGATTGCAACACGGCGGGTTCCGCACTGGAACCGCGCATGCCGCGCAACAAAGGGGGGAAATCGATCCCGCGCAATGGGTTCGCGACCAACGGCCTCAGGCGCGCCTGGAACGGGGGGCAGAAAAGGGGAAAGCGGGGAAGGCTACCCGCCCAGGAGCCGCGCGTAGGTGCCGCGGATCACCGTGTAGCACTCGCAGGTCAGGGCCTGCAGCACCTGGCGGTCGAGGATGTCGACCACCCCGCGCCGATAGCGGATGGCGCCCTTGGCCTGCAGCGAGCGGGCGACGGCGGTGACCGTCGTGCGCTGCACCCCCAGCATGTCGGCCAGGAACTCCTGGGTGAGCGCGACCGTGTCGCTGGAGATGCGGTCGTGGCAGGTCAGCAGCCAGCGGCAGAACCGCGCCTCCACCGAATGCAGGGCGTTGCAGGCCACCGACTGGATCGCATGCCCGAACAGCGCCTCGGTGTGGCGGTCGGCGAGGTCGCGCAGGTGGGCGCTCTTCTCCCAGGCCTCGTGCAGGCGCTCGGCCCCGATCCGCGCGGCGGTCAGCGGCGTCTGGACGATGGCGCGCGACAGCGACTGGCGCGGGGCCACCGCCGCCATCAGCCCCAAGGCGCCTTCGGGCCCGATGGTGGCGCTCTCGATGGCCGCCCCGCTGTCCATCAGGGTCATCAGCGAAATGACCCCGTCGTGCGGGAAATAGACGTGGTCGATGGGGTCGCCCGGATCGTACAGCAGCCGGCCCCGCTCCAGGTCCACCTGGACGAGATGAGGCGCGACAAGCGCGTAGTCTTCCTTGGGCAGCGCTTCGAGAAGGCTGTTCTGCAACGCTGTAACGGGCCTTTGCATCGGGGACTCGAAACGCCGCTCTACGGCTTGGGTTTCAAGTTATCGACGCGGCGGGCGGAGGACTGTCGAGCACTCGACACTCGTCGCGGTTGTCGGCGAAAAATAGAGGAAATGCCTGGGGCGAGCTTAGATAAAGTAGGCTGCGGCCAGGTCCCAAGCGTGTCGGATAGTCGACCCGACTATATCTAAAGCGGCTTTTCGGAGCCGAATCAGAACGAATCGATTTTGATCGCCCACGCCCCTGGAATCATCTGGGCAGCGCCGCGAAATGGTCCCAATGGGGCCGGCTTTCCTGCGCCTGCATCGCGACGTTCGACGAATTCGGGTCGCCTTTGCGGCGCCTTGTGCGACCGCGTGGCGGCTGCGAATTTCAATCCTGCGCCGGCGAACAGGCGCCCGGCAGCTTGATGACGTAGGTTAGGCGGTAAGCCACCAGCGCCACCACCACCAACATCTGCAGGGCCGCACGGTCCTCGCGCCAGTGGCCCAGGCGCCGAAGGGCCGCATAGCGTATGGATGATTCTGCAGCTAGCGGCCCAGCGCCTTGACCGCGGGCCGCGCGTCCCCAAATCCTGGCGCGAAGTCCGGAGACTACCGATGTTCCGCCAGGCCGCCTCAGCGCTCCTCGCCCTCGCCGCCGCCGCGGCCTTCTGCCTGCCCGCCGCCGCCGCGCCGGCCCCCAAGGTCAGCATCCGCGACTACAGCCAGCTGAAGACGCCGCTGCCCTATCCCTACGACGAGAAGGCCGACGCCAACGCCCAGCTGGAGAAGGCCATCGCCCGCGCCAAGGCCAGCCACAAACGCGTGCTGGTGGACCTGGGCGGCAACTGGTGCGGCGACTGTCGGATCCTGGCGGCGACCCTGGAGCTGCCGGAGATGAAGAGCTTCGTCGGCAAGCACTTCGAGATGATCAGCGTCGATGTGGGCCGCTTCGACAAGAACCTGCAGATCCCGGCGCGCTACGGCATCCACGAGCGGCTGGAAGGCGTGCCTGCGGTGCTGGTGATCGACCCGGCCACCGACAAGCAGCTGGTGGGCAAGGCCGACGTCGCCGCCCTCGCCGACGCCCGCCACATGCAGCCCCAGGACCTGGCCGACTGGCTGGCCAAGTACGCGAAGTAGGCCCGTGCGCGCGCCCGGCCCTCGCCGGGACGCGGCCGGCCGGGTCACTGGTTGCGGTAGACCACCTGGCCGTCCACCATGGTGAGCACCGCGTGGCCCTGGGGGATCTGCTCCTCCGGCGCGGTCATCAGGTCGACGGAGAAGCCCGACAGGTCGGCCCGCTTGCCCACCTCGATCGTGCCCAGCTCCTTCTCGGCGAAGCGGGCGTAGGCGGACGACGAGGTGAAGAGCTTCAGCGCCTCCTCCCGGCTCAGCCGCTCCTCGGGATGCCAGTCGGGGGCGGAGGCGCCCTTCAGGTCCTTGCGCACCACGGCGGCGTAGAACTCGATCAGCGGATTGCCCCGCTCCACCGGCGCGTCCGAGCCGCCCACCACCACCGCCCCGGCGTCCAGCAGGCTCTTCCAGGCATAGGCGCCCTTCAGCCGGGCCTCGCCCAGGCGGGCCGGGGCGAAGTGGAAGTCCCCGATGGCGTGGCTGGGCTGCATGGAGGCGATCACGCCCAGCTGGGCGAAGCGCGGGATGTCGGCGGGGCGCAGGATCTGGGCGTGCTCGATCCGCCACCGCAGGCCCTTCACGCCCTGCTCGGCGTAGAGGTCGAGGACGTTGGCGTTGCCCTTGTCGCCGATCGCGTGGACCGAGACCTGGATCCCGGCCGCCTTGGCCTTGGTCATGGCCGCGCGCATCACCTCCGGCGGCGTGCGCATCAGGCCGCTGGTGGCCGGCGCATCGGCGTAGGGCGCGAACAGGAGCGCGCCGCGCGAGCCCAGGGCGCCGTCCTCATAGAGCTTGATGTCGCGGGTGGTGATCCGCCCGTCCGGGGTCTGGCGCGGGCCGTGGGCGAAGAGCGGGTCGGCCTGGTCGGCCTCGACGGCGTTGTAGACCCGCAGCGGCGCCTGGCCCTCGGCGTCCATCTTCTCCAGCAGGAGCACGTCGTTCCAGTTGACGCTCATGGAATGCGCGCCGGTCCAGCCGTAGCGGGTCTCGACCTTGAACGCCGCCTCGAACCGGACCCGGCGGTCGGCCTCGGTCGGGGCCTTCCGCAGCGGGGCCACCAGGCGCATGGCGTTGTCCACGAGCATGCCGGTCAGCCGCCCGTCGGCGTCCTTCAGGATCGCCCCGCCCTCGGGCGCGGCCGTGTGCTCGTCGATGCCGGCCGCCTTCAGCGCCGCGGTGTTGGCGACCACCGCGTGGCCATCGGCCCGGCCCAGCAGCACCGGCTGGTCGCCGCTGATGGGGTCTATGTCCTTGCGGTCCAGGAAGCGCCCCTCGGGCCAGCCGGTCTCGATCCAGCCGCGGCCCCAGACCACGCCTGTGGGCCGGTGCTCGGCCAGATAGGCCTTCACCCGTCCGGCCGCTTCGGCCGCGGAGCGCGCGCCTTCGAGGCTCAGGGTCAGTTCGCGCTCGCCGATCCCGTCGAGGTGGGCGTGGCTGTCGGTGAAGCCGGGAAAGAGCGCGGCGCCGGCCAGGTCGATCACCTGGGTCTTCTCGCCCACCTGGGTCTCGGCCTCATGGCGGCTGCCGACGTAGGCGATGCGTCCGGCCCTCACCACCACCGCCTCCACCTTGGCCGGCGTGACGCCGGTGTAGATCGGGCCGCCCCAGATCACGAGGTCGGCGGCCGCGGCGAGGGCGGAGGTGGCGGGGACGGACGTGGCGAGGAGCGCAACGGCCCCGGCAAGGAGGAGTCTCATGCGGCGACGCTAGCGGGGCCGTAGCTGCGCCGCCAGCCCGGCCGTCCGAAAAGCGCCAATCCGCCCCGGCGCCTCTAGTCGGCGCCCTAGTGAGCGCTATCTCCGCCCAACACGTGTTCGTAGATCGCCTTTGCGGCGCCCGCCACATTGCCGGCCACGGTCCGCAGCGCGGCCTCGCCGACCAGGGTCTCGGCCTGTTCGGAGAGCTTGTAGAGCTCCTCCGCCACCTCGGCGAGTTTCAGATAGACGTCCCGGTCGTTCATCGCGGCCTCTTGCATCCTTCGCTGAAGCACACCGCGCGACCCTGTGCTAGAGGGCGTGAAATGCATCTCAATTCCGCGCCGCTCCGCGCGCCGCCGCTTGGGTCGGCCCTGCGCTGGGTCTGGACCGCCGCCCTGGTGGCGATGGCCTTCCTCATCCGCCTCATGTTCGAGCCCGTCCTCGCGGGCGCCCTGGCCTATTCCACCTTCTATCCGGTCGTCATCCTGGCGGCCTATGCGTTCGGTCGCTGGCCGGCCACCGCAGCGGCCCTCGCCGGGGCGGGCCTGGCGCTGTTCTGCTTCGTGGAGCCGGCCTTCGCGTGGAAAGCTCCGGCCAACGCCATCACCGGCTTCGTCTTCTTCCTGCTCACCTGCTCGGTGGCGATCCTGGTGATCGACGGCCTGGTCAGCGCCCTGCGCCGGGTGTCGCACGAACTGGGCCGGGCCCAGGCGGTGGCCGATGGCCACGCGGGCCTGTTCCGCGAGCTCAACGAACGGATGACCCACCACATGCGCCTGGTGGCCGGCGTCCTGGCCCTGCAGGCCAAGGGCGAGCCGGAGCCGCAGGTGGCCGACAGCCTGAAGCGGGCCATGGAGCGCTCGTTGCTGATCTCGCGGGTCCATCGCGAGCTGGGCGGCCACACCGACCAGGCGGTGGAGTTCGACGCCTTCGCCGGCGCCCTGGCCCGGGCGGTCTGCGCGGCGCGCAACGTCCCGGGCGACCGAGTGGAGGTGGAGCCGTCCGGCGCGCGCCTCAGCGCGGAGGACACCACCTCGCTGGGCGTGGCCCTGGCGGAGTGCCTGGGCGCCCTGATGGACGCCGGCGTCTCCGGCAAGCTGCGCCTGCGCCTGGGCGCCGGGGAGCGGCTGGCCGAGGTCGCCATCTCCCAGGCCGAGGGGGCCGAGGCCGCGCTGGTGTCGGTGACCAATGGCTATCTGCTGCGGGCCATGGCCGAGCAGCTGGGCGCGGCGGTGGCCCTGCGCGCGGATGCGGCGGGCTCGGCCCTGGTCCTGACCATCCCGCGCGCCGCCGCGGCCGGGACGGGCCCGGCCGCGACGCTGCACTGAGAAGCCTAGGCCTCAATAGCCGTTGAGGATCACGTCCGCGATCAGGCCGGTGGCCAGGGCCATCAGCACGAAGTTGCCGTCGGCGTAGACCCAGCGGTAGCCGGGCGGCGGCGCGCGCAGGCCATAGTAGCGATAGTCGCTCACGTAGTAGTGGCGATACGGGCCCGGCACGTAGGCGCCGCGGCGCCAGGCGTGATGGCGCGAGACCGGCCGATAGCCATAGCCGGGGGCGTACCAGTAGCCGGGACGCGCGCCGTGGAATTCGCGCCACTCGGCTCGGTCGCGCCAGCTCTCGGCGCGGCCGCGGTCGTAGCGCAGGTCGCCGCGGTCCTGGCGCACCTCGCGCCGGTCGCGCGACAGCTCGCGCTCTTCGTGCCGGGTGACCACGTGGTCGCGGGCGGCGTCGCGGCGGTCCTCACGCAGGTCGCGGCGGTCTTCGCGCAGCTCGCGGTGGTCGCGGTGGATGTCCTGGGCGGAGGCCGCCAGGGGCGCCAGCCCCGTCAGCAGGGCGGCGGCGAACAGCATGTGCTTCATCTCGGTTCCTTCTGCGGTCCCCCCGCTGCGTCAGGAGAGCGCAGGCGAGTTGAACCCCTTCTGAACCTGCGCCTTCAGGCTTGGTTCATCCGCCGCCGTGCGCCGGCGGCCGACCATCACCCAAAGCCCGCCCTCGTGACCCAGGCTGGCCATCCAGCCGATCTGGGCCAGCCACCGCTCCGGCGCCCACGCGTCAGGCTCCGGCGCGAAGAGGTCGTCCGGCTCGTCGTCGTGCACCTGGGCCGAGGGATAGGCGCGCACGAACTCCACATCGCTGGCCCGGAACCAGCGCAGCACCTCGCCCACCGTGTGCAGGTGCTCCTCCGGGTGGCGGTACTGGTCGCGCAGCCAGGCCTCGCGCCGCTCCGGCTCGCTGGCGCGGTCGGCCAGCACCGGGTCGAAGGGGATCCAGCGGTAGTTGCTGAGCCGCGCCGCCACCCGCCGCAGCCGAAGCGGGATGCGCGCCACGGCGTTGTAGAGGCCCAGCACGATCAGGCCGCCCGGCCTGGCCAGCCGCGCCACCTGGGCGAAGGCCGCCCGGGGATCGGGCGTGTGGTGCAGCACGCCCGAGCAATAGACCACATCGAAGGCGCCTGGCCGCAGCGCCGGGCGGAAGAGGTCGCTCTCCACGAACCGCACCTGCTCCAGGCCGAACCGCCGCCGCGCGCGCTCCGCCAGGCGCAGCGAGGCCATGGTCAGGTCCGCCCCCACCACCACCCGGTCGGCCCGCGCGAGATAGAGGCTCATCTGGCCGGTGCCGCAGCCCACCTCCACGATCCGGGCGTCGCCGGCGATGGCCTGGTCCAGCATCCGCGCGAAGGGGCTGCGCTCGGCCCGCGCCCGCAGCCAGCCCAGGCTGTCCTTCGGCGGATAGCCGGGGAAGGGCGCGACCTCGTAGAATTCCCGCACCGCCTCGGTCCGCGCGTTGGAGCCCGCGCGCAGGCGCAGCACCCCGGCGTCCTCGGCATAGACCGCGCCGCAGGCCATGCAGCTCAGGTGGTCCAGTGAGCCGCCGCAGGCCGGGCAGGCGATGAGGTCTGCGAAGATGTCAGTCACCGGAGATCCTGCCGGTTGCAGCGCCCCCTCCACCGCTTCGCGGTCCCCCTCCCCCGCACGCGGGGGAGGAACTGGAGAGGTCGAGGCAGGCAGTTCCTCCCCCGTGCAAACGGGGGAGGGGGACCACGAAGTGGTGGAGGGGGCGCTGCCGCCAAGCCGTGGAGGGGGCGCTGCTCCCCAAGATCAGAAGATCGCGTAGATGAACGGCGCCAGGGCCTCGACGCCCGCGGCCAGCACCAGCAGCGCGCCGGTCAGGCACAGGAAGATCGCCAGGGGCGCGATCCAGCGCTTGGCGCCGCCGCCCTTCCAGAGGCCGCCCGCCAGGTCCGAGACCCCGCCCGCCATGCTCGAGAACACGATCAGCTGGCGCTGGATACGACCGCGCTTCTTCATGCTTCCAACTCCGCTTCCAGATCCGCCTTGGCCCAGGCCCGCTTGCCGACCCGCTCGCGGCCGGCCACCAGCACGTCGATCCCGCAGCGGCGGAAGGTGGAATAGCCCTCCACCACCCGGTTCACGATCGGCTCGCCGGCCAGGTTGAACGAGGTGTTGAGCAGCACCGGCACGCCGCTCCGCTTCCCGTAGGCCAGCAGCAGGTCGTAGAGCCGCGGCGCCATCTCCCGCGGCAGGGCCTGCAGCCGGGCGGTGCCGTCCACGTGGGTCACCGCCGCCAGCGCCTGGCGCATCGCCGGCTTCACCGGGAAGACGCCCGACATGAAGCGCGACAGCCGCGCGCCGCCGTCCGCCAGCTCGAAGAAGTCGCCCGCCCACTCCAGCGGCACGACCGGGGCGAAGGGGCGGAACTCCTCGCGGAACTTCACGTCGCGGTTCAACCGGTCGCGGGTCTCGGCCGAGTGCGGGGCCGCCAGGATCGAACGGTGGCCCAGCGCCCGCGGGCCCAGCTCCGACGCCCCATCCATCCAGCCCACGATCCGGCCCGCGGCCAGGTCGTCCGCCGTGCGTGCAATGAGCTCCGGCTCCGTCAGGGTCTCCGCCGCCAGTCCGTCCTCGGCGGCCAGCCGCGACAGCTCCCCGTCCTCCAGCCCCGGACCCCAGAACGGATGGTCGGGGAAAGGCCGGTCCGGATTGCCGAAGTGCACGCGGTCCGCATAGAGCGCCGCGCCCAGCGCGCAGCCGCTGTCTCCCGGCGCCGGCGGCACGAACAGCTGCGAGAAGCCGCTCTCCTTCAGGATCCGCGCATTGGCCACGCCGTTCAGCGCCACCCCGCCGCCGAGGCACAGGTCGGGCAGGCCGGTTTCCTTGTGCAGCGCGCGGGTGAGGTCGACCAGGATCTCCTCCAGCACCAGCTGCACGCTGGCGGCGATGTCGGCGTAGCGCTGGCCGGCGTCGGTGGTGAGGTCGATGGGGTCCCACGCCGCGCGGGGCGGCCCGAACAGGCCGACGAAGGCCTTGGAATAGGAGTTCGCCACCGTCGTGTGGTAGGCGAAATAGCCCAGCTCCAGGGCGAAGGCGCCGTCGGCAGTGCGCCGGATGACGCGCCGCACGTCGTCGGCGAAACGCGGCCTGCCGTACGAGGCCAGCCCCATCACCTTGTACTCGCCCTCGTTCACCGAGAAGCCGAGGAAGGCGGTGAAGGTCGAGTAGAGCATGCCCAGCGAGTGCGGCCAGCGCACCTCGCGCAGCAGCTCGATGCGGGTCGCCCCGCCTGGCGTGCGCTGGCCCCGCCCCACGGTCAGGGTGGCCCACTCGCCGACGCCGTCGGTGGTCAGGATCGCCGCCGCCTGGGTCGGGGCGGTCAGGAAGGCGGCCGCGGCGTGGCTCTGATGGTGCTCGGTGAACAGCACCTTCTTGCCGGAGACGCCCAGGTGGGCCCGGATCAGCCCGCGCACCCAGACCTTCTCGCCCAGCGAGTTCTTCATCGCGTGCACGAAGGCCGAGCGGCCCTGTGGGAAGGCCCGCAGCGCCGTGGTCAGGATGCGCTCGAACTTCAGCATCGGCCGCTCGTAGAAGACCACCGCGTCCAGGTCCTCCGGCTCCAGGCCGGCGGTGTCGAGGCACCATTCGATGGCCGCGAGCGGGAAGGCCGCGTCGTTCTTGCGCCGCGACAGCCGCTCCTCCTGCACCGCCGCGACGGGCAGGCCGTCCACCACCAGGGCGGCGGCGCTGTCGTGATAGTGCGCGGAAATCCCGAGGATCTTCATGGGTCAGTACTGCCGCTCGAGGCCGCCGTTGCGCTCGGGCGCCACCGCGGTCCAGCCCACGCCCTCGCGCCGGGCCGACCGCTTGGCCGCCAGGGCGAAGAGCGGGAGGATGAGGAAATACTGCGCGGTCAGCACCACCGCGCCGAGCACGCCGGCCAGGGCGCTGGCCAGCCGCAGATAGGCCTTCCAGAACCTGCGCCCCCGCGCCGCCCACAGCCGCCAGCCGGCGGCCCTGGGCGCCACCCGGCTGAGCTCGCGGCGCGTGTAGGTCATGTGGAAGGTCTCGTCGTGCAGCACCTTCTCGAACACCGTCTTGGTGGAGGGGTCGGCGTCAAGCACGGCGATGTAGTTGGCGAAGTCCCGGGCCGCCGACTTCTCCGACAGGTGCAGGAAGGCCAGCAGGGCCGCATCGCCCTCCTGTTCCACCCGCAGGTCGTCGAGGCCGCGCTCCCCCGGCGTCAGCCAGTCGGCCTGCACGCCGCCGGCCGCGCCGGGCGGCAGTGCGCGGATCAGGGCCAGGCCCCGGCCGCGGAACAGGTCGGCGTGGCGCGCCTCGTCCAGGGCGTGCTTCAGGAACAGCTTGCGCAGGGTCGCATCGCGCGTGACCTCGGCCGCCCGCACCAGGTCGCGGCCGCCGTCGGCCTCCACCTCGGCGAACCGCAGCAGGTTCTGCGCCCGCCGCTTGGGATCGCGCCACGCCAGCCAATGGAGGCCGGAAATGAGGGAACGCATGGATGGAGGCCCCGCCGATGACAGAACGTTACGCTTGCGCTGACGGGCCCGCCAGTCGCCGAACATGGGTCGATCCATGCGACCTCAGACGAAGCTCGCGGCGCTGACGTCCGCCAGGCTGGCGCCCGACAGCGTGATCGCCAGGTCCGCCGTGTGGTCGCCGTCGGTGTCCACGAACAGCACCACGTCCGAGCCGACCTGGCCCGCCACCACGGTGAGCGCGGGATCGGCGTGCAGGGCGGTGTTGGCCTGGCCCATGGTGCCGCTGTAGCTGGTGTCCATCGTGCCGGGATATTCGTAGCCGCCGTAGGAATAGCCGGGCGTCACCGCCGGGGCGACCGAGGCGAACTTCACCGCCACGCCGTCGAGGCGGATGTGGTCGGCCGTGCTCCAGTCCAGGACGGTGTCCACCAGCGCCGCCGCGGCGTCGGACGAGCCCGCGGCGAACACGAAGGTGTCCGACCCGTCGCCCCCGGTCAGGAAGTCCTGCCCGCCCTCGCCGGCGAGGGTGTCATTGCCGTTGTCGCCGGTGATGATGTCGTCGCCCAGGTTGCCGTTCAGGAAGTCGTTCCCGTCGCCGCCGTCCAGCACATCGCCGCCCTGGCCGCCCAGCAGGGTGTCGGATCCGCTGGCGCCCACGAGGACGTCGTCGCCCTTGTTGCCGTTGGCGAAGTTGGTCTCGCTGGCGGGCGAAACGAGGGCCGCCTGGCCCTGGCCGGCCACCGCGCCCACATGGATGGTGTCGTTGTCCTGGCCGCCGTAGATGACGTCGTTGCCGAGGCCGCCCGCAAGGTTGTCCGCGCCCTGGTTGCCCTGGATCATGTCCGCGCCGTCGCCGCCGTTCAGGCTGTCGGCTCCCGTGCCGCCATAGAGGGCGTCGTTGCCGGCGCCCCCGGTCGCGGTGTCCGCGCCGCTGCCGCCCACATACAGCGTCGAGCCGTCGGCGAAGTGCGCGCCGCCCTGGCCCTCGATGGCGGTCGAGAAGTCCATGCTGCGCCCGGCGTAGGCGAGGGTCACATGGTCGCCGGCGCTGGCGTAGAGCACGGTCACCGCCGCGGCGTTGGCGCCGTCGAACGCCAGGCTGTCGCCCGCGCCGTAGCCGGCGGCGTCGCTTGCGCTCATGGTCTCGAACTTGAACGCTGACATGCGGACCTCCCTCGTTATGGGGCGACGCGCGCCGGGGCGGCGAGCGGCATGGGGATTGAACCGGCGGCCTGGACCGCCGGCATTACAGGTCTGCCCCCGGCGCTGAGCGCGCGCGGCGGCGTCGTTGTGGTCGGACCCGGGGGGATCGCGCTTTGCAGGACAGGACCCGAGCTCGCCTCGCCGAGGCCGCCGTGGCCGCCGTCGGGATGGCCCTGCTGGCGGCGGCGGCCCTGGCCACCCGCGCCTGGTTCGAGCGCCACTTCCTGCCGGAGTTCCTGCACCCCCGCCCCGGCCAGCTGCGCGCCTACACGGCGGTGCGCCTCGCGGTGGCCGCGGTCGGCCTGGCGCTGGTCGTTTGGGTCCGCCCCTGGGCGGGCCGCCTGGCCGCGCGCAACAGCTTCGCCGCCCTGGCCATCGCCGCAGCGCCCAGTCTGCTGGCCGCCGTCGCCGCGGTGGTCGCCGCCGAGCTGGTGCTGGACTCCATGGCCTGGCGCTCGCGCGAGCAGTCGCCGCCCATGTACGAGCCGCGCCGGGTCTGGGACACCACCTTCGGCTGGCGCCAGCTGGCCGACCGCACCGGCTATGGCGTCACAGGCGGCCGCCAGATCGAGTACGCCTTCGACGTCCACGGCTACCGCGTCCGCCGCCAGGACCAGCCTGTGGACCTCGCGCAGCCCACCATTGTCGTGGTGGGCGAGTCCTTCATCCAGGGCCACGGCCTGACCTACGAGGAGTCCATGCCGGCCCAGCTGGCCGCGCTGACCGGCGTCCAGGCGGCCAATGTGGCGGTCGGAGGCTACGCCACCGACCAGGTCTACATGCTGCTGCGGTCCGAGTTGCCGCGCTTCCAGCGGCCGGTGGCGGTGGTGACCATCTTCATGCCGGGCCTGTTCCACCGCAACCTGGACACCGACCGGCCGCACCTGGGGCCCGGGCTCGCCTGGAGCCCGCCGAAGCGCCAGCCGCGGCTGGCGGAGATCTTCGGCCGGCTGGTCCAGTACCGCTCCGACCGCCAGATCGCGGCGGGCGTCGCCCAGACCCAGGCGGAGCTGCGCGCCATGCAGGCCCTGGCCCAGGCCCGCGGCGCAGCCTTCGTGATCCTGACGCCGCAGGTGGGGCCGGAGAGCGCCGAGGAGCGGACGATCCGCCGCCGGGTGCTGGACGACGCCGGCCTGCCCTACGTGGTCGCGCCGATGCCGGCCGGCTGGCTGCTGCCGCACAACCGCCACCCGGACGCGCGGGGGGCGCGGGCCATGGCCGCTGCGGTCGCCGCCTATCTCGGGGATCACCAAAGCCATAGCCTCGCCCGCACCACGGCCTCCGCAGGCCACCCGCAGGGTTGATGCCGACGCCGGCCGCGCCGGTTCAAAGCCGCGCACCTGGCTCCGCGTGAAACTGGCGTTCACTGACCAACGTCATCATCCTGGCCGAGATGACCGCGAATCCCCGCCGCGTCCGGCCCTTGCGCCTGTCCGAGCTGCTGGCCGCCCGCGGCGTCGCGGCCGCGCCGGTGGAACTGCTGCTGGATTCCTGGGACCAGGTGGAGGACGCAGTCCTGGCCGACGGGGACCACGCCCTCGAGGCGCTGACCGCGGCCGCCGAGGCCCTGCCGCCGTTCGCCGGGGCCATCGCCGACCGGCGCGCCCTGGCGGCTGCGGTGTTCAGCGCACGCGGCGAGCTGCTGGCCGCCGATCCGGCGTTCCGGGCGCTCTTCCCGGACGGCGCCGACCTGCGGCCCCTGCTGCGACGGGCCTTGCGCGAGGGGCCGGTGGTCAGCCTGGTGGAGGGCGCGGCCGGCGCGGCCTTCACCGCCTGGATCGGCGCGGCGGGCGCGGCGGCGCGCTGGCCGCTGGAACCGCTGGCGGCGGCGGCGCTGGCCTCGGCGCCGGACCGCCTCGCCGTGCTGGTGAGCGCCCCATCGCGATCGTCCGCGCTGGCCCGGCACGCCGCGCGGGCGCTCGACCTCAGCGCCCTGGAGGCCCGCCTGGCCGAGGCCCTGCTGTTCGCGCCGAACCTGGACGTGGCCGCGGCCGACGCCGGCGTGGGCCGCGAGACCGCTCGCGACGCCCTGCGAAGGCTGAACGCCAAGGCCGGCGTGCGCCGCACGCCTGAACTGGTGGCGCGCCTCATCGGCCTGATGTGCGAGGCCCAGGGCTCGGCGCCCGCCGAGGACGAGGCCGTGGCCCAGCGCGCCTTCGGACTGACGCCGGCCGAGGCCCGCGCCGCCGTCGCCGTCGCCCGCGGCGCCACCGCGCCGGAAGCCGCGGGGTCGCTGGGCCTCAGCCCCGAGACGGTCAAGACCCACGTGAAGTCGGTGCTGCAGAAGACCGGCGCCAGGGGCGTCAAGGACCTAGCCCGCCTGCTGGCCGAGGCGCGCGAGCTGGTGGCCGTCGCCTCGGCCGCCGAGCCGGTGTTCGGAGAGGAGGCCGGAGGCGGGCGGCTGCGCGTGGTCACCGCGGCCGACGGCGCGCGGCGGATCGCTCTGATCGACTATGGCCCCTACGACGGCGAGCCGGTGTTCGTGTTCCATGGCGCGGCCGCCGGGCGCCGCCTGCCCGAGGCCTTCCGCCGCGCCCTGATCGATCGCGGCCTGCGCCCCATCGTCATCCAGCGCCCCGGCTTCGGCCTCTCCGACCCGGCCGCCGCCGACTATCCGGGCGTCGGGGCGGACGACATGGCCGCCGTGGCGGACCGCCTGCGGCTCAAGACCGTGCACATGCTGGCGCGGGACACCGGCGTGCCGGTCGCCTTCGAATTCGCGCGCCGCCACCCCGGGCGCCTGGGTCGCGCCATCCTGCTCAATCCACATGCGCCCGGCGCCGCCGCCGACCTCAACGACACCTTCGTGGGCGGCGTGCTGAGGGGCCTGCTGCGCAACCCCGACCTGGTCGTGGCCTTCGCCGAGTTCCTGCGCCGCCAGGCCACGACGCCGCTGCTGCATCGCATCCTGGACCGCTCGCTGGGCGATGTCCCGCCCGACGCGGCCGCGCTGAGGGATCCGGCGGTCCGCGACTTCCTGGTGCGCGACATCCAGGCGCTCTGTGCGCGTTCGGCCTGGGGCTTCGCGGCCGAGAACGCGGTCTATGCAGGCGGCTGGCGTGCGCCCACGGACCTGCCCGAGCGCGACTGGACGGTGGTGTTGTCCGCCGCCCTGCCGTCGCAGGCGGACCTGGCCTGGCTCGGTCTTGCGCGCCTGCGCGTGACGCACCTGGCCGGGGCCGGCGTCCTGCCGCAGTTCACCCACGGCGAGGCCTTGGCAGCCCTGGCCGCAGCGGCCGATCCGCACCCCCAATCGGGGGAGGCTCGGGCCCGGCCGTCCCGCTAGGCTGCTCTGCGTCAGATATGGGTCCGGGGGGATTTCGATGATTCAGCGCCTGTTGGTCGCCACCTTCGCCACGCTTGTCGTCGCCAGCGCCGCCGCGGCCGCCGACGCGCCGCTGATGGGCGGCTCCGTGGCCGATGCCGCCATGGACTGTCCTGCGATCACGGCCGAGGCCGCGCGCATGGATGGGCTCGTCGCGGAGGCCAACCAGCAGATCGCCAGCGCGGACGGCCAGGCCCAGGGCGCGGGGCTCGCCAACAGGGTGGCGGTCGAGGGCCTGGCGCGCAGCGGCATGCTGGCCCGCGCGCCCGGCCTCGGCATGTTCGCCAACGGCGCGGCCAACCTCGCCCGCCAGCACACCGAGGCGGTGAAGAAACAGGCCGCCGAGACCATCCAGACGGCGAGCCTGCGCCGGGCGATGCTGAACGGCCTCTACCTTGGCAAGGCCTGCGCGATCGCCGCCTCCGCCCCCGCCGCGCCGGGGTCCTAGGTCGGCGCCAGCTCCAGCAGGTGGAGGTTGCGCGCCCGCAGCGCCGCTCCCGCCTCGTCGAACAGGAACGGCAGGAAGGCGTAGCGTGTGCCGCGGGTCACCGGCGTCGCCTCGTGCAGCAGCGAGCAGGAGAACACCACCGCCCCGCCGGTGGGCGGGCGATAGGTGCGGGCCCCGAATTCCGGGAACCTCAGGTCGCCGCCCTCGAAGGCCTCGGCGTTCAGGTTGATCGAGACCGCGAATTTACGATGCGCGGTGGCCGAGGTGGTGTTGTCGCGGTGCGGCTTGAAGTAGCCCCCTTCGCCCGCGTCGTAGCAGGCCACGATGTAGCGCTCGATGCGGGTCACGTGGAACTGGAAGGCCTTGGCGATCTCGGGAACCAGCCGGCGGCGGATCCGGTCCAGGGCCGCATCGCACAGGGCGGCGTCCATGATCGCGGCGTCCCTGCGGCGCTTGAAGTCGTCGAGCACCGGCACGGTCTTGCCGTCCTTCTCCCGCATCACCCCCGACGGCGCGCCGCCCGTCGCGGCGTAGTAGTCGATCAGCCGCTGGCAGAACGGCGGCTCGAAGACCCGCGGCACGACCAGCACCGGGGCCGTGACCGGGGCGCCGGCGTGGATCTCGGGCGGTCCCATCCGCATCACGGTCTCGAACAGCGCGGGGCCCTGGGATAGCGGGGTCCAGCCCAGGACGCGCTGGCTGGGATCGATGGCCACCCAGCGGGTCGCCACCTGGCCGTCCGGCCCCTCGGCGTCGTAGAGCCGGCGGATCTCGCCCTCCGGATCGAAGAACCAGCGCAGCGGGGCAATGTCCCGCGCCGTTTCGAACGAGGCCGGGTCGGGCAGCACGAGGAAGGCGACGCAGCGCTCGTCCTGGAACAGGTCGGGCCGCGCGCGCACCATGGCGAGCGCCGCCTCGCGCTCGGGCCCGGGCGGCGGCAGGAAGCCCAGCATGACGTAGCGCCCGCCCAGGCTGCCGAACGAGAACCGCGGATTGACCGGCGACAGCGCGAAGAACTGCGGCGCCGGCGCGCCGGAATAGAGGGTCATTCGATCGTCCCAGCCGGCGCCTGGCCGCGCCCCCGAAGGCGCCAATTTAGCCGGCCGCGCGCGCCGGCGACAGGCCGCGTCGCGCGAAAACCTGCGGCCCGGCGGCGCAGGCTTCGCGCCAAGGGCGAACCGCGTTGCGCCGCGCGAGCGGCTTCGCCACAAGGGAGGTGATGGCTACACGGTCCTCATCCCGATCCCACGCCCTGCTGCAGGCGGCGATCTCGATCGTCGTGGCGGCGGCCCTGCTGGGCCTGGCCACGGCGGGCCGCCTGGCGCTCGGGCGCCACCTGGGCGACGTCTCCGCGCCCTTCATGCTCTATGTGGCGGCGGTCCTGGCGGCGGGACTGTTGCGGGGCCCGCTCTGCGGGGCGGTGGTGCTGCTGGGCGGTGGGATCATCGGCCTGCGCATGTTCCTGAGCCCGCATGGGACGCCGGTTCCAGGGGCCATGGTTTCGCTGATGATGTTCTGGGGCGTCTCGGCCATGGTGCTGGTCACCGCCAACGAGCTGCGCGTGCAGTTGGGGGCCGCCATGGCGCGGCTCTCGGCGGCGCTGGAACGGCGCAAGGCCGCCTGAGCCGGACGGTCGGGTAGGACACGGACGCCCGTTTGTGGCATGCTAGGGTTCGTCTCGCCGCCCCATCGATGGGGCGCCAGTGCGAGGGCCGCCGCCATGCTGCTGTTTGCGTTCTATCCCTATCGCGCGGACGGTTCGGCCACGGGCTTCGAAACCTATGAGCTGGCGGACGATGCTGAGGCGATGCGCCGGGCCCGCGGCGTGCTGCAGGAACATCGCAGCTCGATCGAGGTGGTGGTCTGGCAGGGCGAGCGCCGGGTCGGAGCGGTGACCCGGGCGCATCATCCGGCCTGAGGGCCGCGCCCCGGGCCGGTTTGCGGGGATGCTTGCCGCGACGCGCGGCTTCCGCCAAAGCCATCCTGGATGGCAAGCGAACGACCGACGGTCAGGCCGGTGACGGCGGTGCGGATCATGGCGCTGCTGTGCGTGGTGCTGGCGCTGATCTGCGCTGGCCTGGCCGCCGCCTGGCGCTCGGAGCGGGATGAGGCGGCCTGCTGGCGCGTCGCGGCGGAATTCCAGCGCCAGCCCGAGGGCGGCTGTCCCACCTGATCGGCTCGACCGCTAACGGCAAAACGGCGACCTGCCGCGAGGCAGGCCGCCGTCGGATCGCCAGTTTGCGATCGGGGCCGGGAAGGCGGGACCTTGCGGTCCCGCACGTCCCTCGTCCGTCAGCGCCGGTCGTCCCAGCCCTTGCGGGCGGCTTCGGAGTGGCCGCGGCTGTCGCCGAACCAGCCACCCTGGCTGCGACCGCGGGAGCCGCGGCGATCGTCGTCGTCATCGCGGCTGCGCGAGCGGTAGCCGCGGTCGTCGTCGTCGCGCGAGGAGCGCCCGCCGCCGCGGTCTTCCCAGCCCTTGCGGGCGGCTTCGGAGTGGCCGCGGCTGTCGCCGTACCATCCGCGCCCGTCGTCGTCGTCGCGGCCGCGCGAGCGGTAGCCGCGATCGTCGTCGTCGTCGCGCGAACGCGAGCGGCTGCGGCCGCGATCGTCGTCATCGAACGAGCGGCGATCGTCCCAGCCCTTGCGGGAGGCTTCCGAGTGGCCCTCGGAGTCGCCGTACCAGCCGCTGCGGCCGTGGTCGGGGTTGTCCCAGCCGCGCCGGGAGGCTTCGGAGTGGCCGCGGCTGTCGCCGAACCAGCCGCTGGGCGCGTGGTCGGGATTGTCCCAGCCGCGCCGGGAGGCTTCGGAGTGGCCACGGCTGTCGCCGTACCAGCCGCTGGGGCCGTGGTCGGGATCGTCCCACCCGCGCCGCGCGGCTTCCGAGTGGCCCTCGGAGTCGCCGAACCACCCGCCGCGCCGGCGGCCGCGGCTGTCGCGGTCGTCGTCGGCATAGCGGCGCGAGCCGCCGCCGGAGCGCTCGGAGGCGTAGCGGCCGCGCGAGCCGCGGTCGTCGTCGTCGCTGGTGAAGCGGCCGCGTTCGTCGCGGTCAGGACCGTTGTCTCTGGGCATCCTGTACTCCTGTCTCATCGAGTTGGCGCCGGAAAGGCGCTGGAACGACACGGGTCGGGTGGGTCGCAAGTCGTCCTCGCGGCCCTGGAGCTGCCGCTTCCGCTCAAGGATGCGGCGGCCGAGCTCGGCGGTGTCGACGCCGGCTGATTGCGCCTTGGCGAGGATCCCCTCACGGGGCTTCTCCTCCTCGGCGACATGGTGCTTCACCTGCTCCGCGAGCACCTTGAACTTGGCGTCGCGGAACTCGTCGTCGGGGTCGCCGTCCAGCAGTTCGACGATCAGCAGCTTGACGCTGTCGTGCTCGACCTGGGCCTCGTCCAGCGGCTCCTCGTCGTCGGCTTCGCGGCGGCAGGCGGGGTAGAAGATCTCCTCTTCCACCAGGGTGTGCAGGATGAGCTCCTGGCACGCTGTCTCGATGATCTCGTCCTTGCGCCGGTCGTCGGCGCTCTCGAACTCCTTGAACAGCTGCTCCACCTTGCGGTGGTCGGCCTTGATCAGGGCGATGGCGTCCTGGCTGGAGCCGGACTGGCCGGCCTGGGCCGATCCGGTCCGGGAGGCGGCCGACCCGCCCTGGCTTGCGCCGGCGGTCTTTCCCGTGCTCGCGGTCTTGGACCCCGTCTGTGCCGATCCCGTCTGCGCCGGCTTGGCTTTTGTCGCGCCGGACTGGCCGGCGGCGCCCTGGCTGTTCTGTTGCGCGCCTCCCTTGGCGTCCGCGCCGGAGCCGGTGGCGGCGGACTGGTTTTCGTCGGCTTTTCCTTCGGCGCCGGCTGCGCCTTTCGTATCCTCGTCGTTCGGCATGGCCGCTCCCGCACCTGCGCCGCCCCCGTGGCGACGTGTGGCAAGAGAACGAGGGAGCCAAGCTGTTGTTTCAGCTTAGCCAAATCACATTTGTCCATTAAATTAGCAGTGCAGGCTATCCTATGTTGTTGATGCCCAGTAAGGTTGCGTAAAGCAGCGTCATTCACGTCCGTTTGAACAGATTTGATTTGACACTCTACTGTGTCGATCTGCCGACAGACGGGGCGCAAATGATGGGGCCGCGTCTTGCGACGCCGCCCCCAGATGGGGTGCAAATGACAAGGGCCGCGTCTTGCGACGCGGCCCTTAGGCGGCCTTCAGCTGCGGTTTGGATCGCGGCGGGATCAGCCTTGGCCGGAGCCGGGCTCGGCCATCTTGCGGTGCTGTTCGGCCACGGCGCTTTGCGGCGTGACCGCGGCCATGGCGGCCTGCAGCTTGTTCTTCAGCCCGTGCACGACGTCGCCCTCGCCCTTCATCATGGCCTCGAACCCGGTCCGTGCGACGTCGGCCGGATCGTCCTTCCTGTCCTGGCCCATCTTGGTGTCTTCCAGGTCGGCGCGGCGGAAGAACTCGGTGTCGGTGGGGCCCGGCATCAGGGTCGAGACGGTGACGCCGGTGTCCTTCAGCTCGTTGCGCAGCGCCCAGCCGAAGCTGTCGATGAAGGCCTTGGTGCCGTTGTAGACCGCCTGGAACGAGCCCGGCATCAGCCCGGCGATGGAGCCGGTGAACAGGATCCGGCCGCGGCCTCGCTCCACCATCTGACGGGCGACCTGCTGCACCAGGTAGAGCGTGCCGGTGACGTTGGTGTCGATCACGTGGCGCCAGGCCTCGACCGGCTGGTCGAGGAAGGCGTGGCCCAGCCCGTGCCCGGCATTGGCCATCAGGGCGTCGACGGGCCGGCCGCCGATCAGGGAGATGAGCTGGTCCACGCCCGCGGTCGTGGCGAGGTCGACGTGCAGGTGCTCCACCCGCGCGCCCACGCCCTGGAAGGCGCTCGCGGCCTCCACGATCTCGGGCCGGTCGGCGGCGATGATCAGGTCGAAGCCGTTCTCGCAGGCCAGCTTGGCCAGTTCGTAGCCGATACCGGACGAGGCGCCGGTGACCACGGCGAGGGGCCGGATCTCGGAATTGGCCAGGGGTTCGGACATGGCGCTCTCCTCAGTGGGGTTTCAGGACGACCTTGGTCACCTCGTTCTGCTGCGTCTTGAACATCTTGTAGCCCTCAGGCGCGTCCTCGAGCGGCAGGCGGTGGCTGATCAGGAAGGTGGTGTCGACCTTGCCCTCGCCGATCATCTCCAGCAGGGGGCGCAGGTACCTCTGGACGTGGGTCTGGCCGGTCTTGATCTGCAGGCCCTTCTCCATCAGGGCGCCGATGGGGATCTTGTCGCCGAACCCGCCGTAGACGCCGGGGATCGAGACGCGGCCGCCCTTGCGGCAGGCCAGGATCGCCTCGCGCAGCACATGGGCGCGGTCGGTGCCGAGCTTGGTGGTGGTCTTCACCGCGTCGATCATGTTGTCGATCGTGAAGCCGTGGCTCTCGAGGCCGACGGCGTCCACCACCGCGTCTGGCCCGATCCCGCCGGTCATCTCGTACAGCGCCTCGCGCACCTTCACGTCGTGGTAGTTGATGACCTCGGCGCCCATCGACCTCGCCAGCTCCAGCCGGCGCGGATAGTGGTCGATGGCGATCACCCGGTGCGCGCCCATCAGCAAGGCGCTCTGGATGGTGAAGAGGCCGACCGGCCCGCAGCCCCACACCGCCACGGTGTCGCCGGGCTCGATGTCGCAGTTCTCGGCCGCCATCCAGCCGGTGGGCAGGATGTCGGACAGGAACAGCACCCTGTCGTCCTCCAGTCCGTCGGGAACCACGATCGGCCCGACGTCGGAGTAGGGGACGCGGACGTACTCGGCCTGGCCGCCCGCGTACCCGCCCGTGAGGTGCGAGTAGCCGAAGATGCCGCTCATCGGATAGCCGTACAGCACCTCCGACATGTCCGCCTTCTCGGCCGGGTTGGAGTTGTCGCAGGCCGAGTACTGCTGCTTCTCGCAGAAGAAGCACTTGCCGCAGGCGATCACGAACGGGACCACCACCCGCTGGCCCTTCTGCAGGGTCGAGCCCGGCCCCACGTCCACCACCTCGCCCATGAACTCGTGGCCCAGGATGTCGCCCTTGTGCATCGTGGGGATGTAGCTGTCGTAGAGGTGCAGGTCCGAGCCGCAGATGGCGGTGGAGGTCACCCGGATGATGGCGTCGCGCGGGTTGACGATCTGCGGGTCCGGCACCGTCTCCACGCGGACGTCGTGCTTGCCGTGCCAGGTGAGGGCGCGCACGGGGCTTATCCTTGGGCTTGGGCGCCGCCGCGCGGGGCCGCGCCGGCATGTTCGGGATCGGGCGCGGCGGAGGTGGAGATCTCGCCGGTCTCCATCAGCTGCTTGAACCGCCGCAGGTCGCGCCGCGTCTGCACCTTCGGCTCCTTCTGGAACAGCTTGGCGACCAGCTTGCCGAGGTCGCCGCCGGGCGGGTCGTAGACGATGGTGGCGGTGACCTCCGTCCCGCGCCCCGGCGGCGCATCGCGGAACTCCACCGTGCCGGTGTTGCGGATGTCGGCGCCGTCCGCCGACTCCCAGGCGATCAGCGCGCCCGGCTGGTCGGCGGTGACCACGCTGTCCCATTCGACGGTGCGGCCGCCGGGCGCGGCGACCCGCCAGCGCGAGCGGCCGTCGTCCCGCGGCTCGACGCTCTCGATGTTCTCCAGGAACCGCGCCAGGTTCCGGAAGTCGCGCCAGAACGCATAGACCTCCTGGCGGGGCCGGTTGATGGTCACGGTCCGGCCGACCACGGCGGCTTCGCGCCAGCTGCGCTCTTCGGCGGCGGCGTGGGCGACATCGCGCTGATGCACGGCGGCGCTCAGGGGCGCGTCGCTTTCCAGCGCGCGCTCGACATTCTCCGAGGACATGGAATTCAACTCCCGTGGCGGCCAGCAAACCGCGTGTCCGCGGGGAAGGTTCCGACCCTTCACAAAGGTGGGCGGACCGGCGTAACCGTCTGGATTCAGTGGAGGAGGGGCGTGTGATCCGATCGGTGCTGGGGCTCTTTGCAGCGGGCCTCCTGGCGGCGCCGGCGACGGCGGCGACCCTCTATCGCCACGCCGCGCTCTTCGACGGCACGGGCGCGCCGATGCAGGCCGACCGCGCGGTGCTGGTCGAGGGCGAGCGCATCGTCGCCGTGGGTCCGGACGCCCAGGTGGCGGCCGCCGCGCCCAAGGCCGCACGGGTCGTCGACCTCACGGGAAAGTTCCTGCTGCCGGGCCTGGTCGACACCCACGAGCACATGGCCACGCCTCCCAACCGGCGCCGGGCCGAAGCCAACCTGCGCCGCGATCTCTATGGCGGCGTCACCGCGGTGCGCGACATGGCCGACGACCTGCGCAGCGTGGCGGAGTTGGCCCGCGAGAGCCGGGCGGCCGAGATCCCCGCGCCCGACATCTACTATGCGGCCCTGATGGCCGGCCCCAGCTTCTTCGCCGACCCGCGCACCGCCGCCGCCGCCCAGGGCCTGCCGCCCGGCAAGGCGCCCTGGATGCAGGCGATCGACGAGGCCACCGACATCGGCGCCGCGGTGACCCTGGCGCGCGGGACCTCGCCCACGGCGATCAAGATCTACGCAAACCTGCCGGGCCCGCTGGTCGGGAAGATAGCCATGGAGGCGCACCGACAGGGCCTGAAGGTCTGGACCCACAGCGCCGTCTTCCCGGCCACCCCGGCCGAGGTGCTGGACGCCCACCCCGACACCGTCTCCCATACCTGCTACATGGCCTATCAGGTGGTGGGCGTACCGGCCTCCTATCAGCAGAAGACGCCGATCGATCCCGCGCCCTTCGCGGGCGGCGCCAATCCGGTGATGGCCGGCCTGTTCACGCGGATGGCGGCCCAGGGCGTGATCCTCGACGCCACGCTCTATGTCTACGACGAGGCCGAGCGCCATCACGCCGGGACGCCCGGCTCGCCGGCGCCCTACTGCACCACGGCCCTGGCCGCCCTGCTGACCCGCCAGGCCTGGAAGGCGGGCGTGGCCATCTCCACCGGCACCGACGCCGTCGCGGCGGCCGACGATCCCTGGCCCAGCCTCTATGGCGAGCTGGACCTGCTGGCGGGCAAGGTGGGGATGTCACCGGCGCAGGTGCTGCACGCCGCGACGCAGGTCGGGGCCCGCGCCGCGGGCCAGGATGCGGACCTCGGCCTGGTGGCGCCGGGCAAGCTGGCCGACCTGATCGTCACCGACCGCGACCCCACCGCCGACCTCGCCAACCTGAAGACCCTGCGCTTCACGGTGAAGCGCGGCCGCGAATATCCGCGCAGCGGCTACGTCCCGCCTAGCGCCGACGAACTTCAAGGATGCCGACCGATGAGCGACCTGCGCCGCCGCACCCTGCTGGCCCTGGCGGGCGCCGCCGCCGCGGCCGCTCCAGCGCTTGCAGCCGGGACGGACCCGCTTGCGAAGCTGGTGGTGGTCAACGCCCTGGGCGGGCTGGTGGACGCCAACCATCCGGAGGCGCCGCCCACCGTGGTGACGCCCCGCGTCCTGGCCGACGCCCGCGCCTCGGGCATGACCGCCGTCAACTGGACCCTCGGCTACGTGGCCGGCCCGCAGGAGCCGTTCCAGGACAGCATCGCCGATATCGCCAAGGTGGACGCCGAGATCCGCCGCCAGCCGCATGCGCTGCTGAAAGTGTTCACCGCCGCCGACATCCTGCGCGCCAAGGCCGAGCGCAAGATCGGCGTCATCTACGGCTTCCAGAACGCCGCCCAGGTCGGCGGCGA
>Ga0136846_1214483_pt1 | contig 39188 bp, 42 predicted proteins | sample HopSoiMetagenom2_FD_96841 | JGI IMG/M metagenome (GOLD analysis project Ga0136846, IMG submission 96841) | Grasslands soil microbial communities from Hopland, California, USA - 2 Assembly 2016 (version 4) | ecosystem: Environmental > Terrestrial > Soil > Grasslands | place: USA: Hopland...
ATCACCCTCGAGGAAGTCGGCGCGGCGCTGGCCGCGATGGACGGGCCAAGCACGACGGCCGGGTTGACGGTCGCCAGTCTGGCGGGCTGACCGGCGGCGCGTAGGACGCGGAAGAAGACGGGGTCGCCGACCCGCACCCGCAGGGCTTGCAGGGTCATCGCGCCCCGGCTGTAGACGGCGGTGGCGAACAGGTCGGTACGCGGCGGCCTGGCGGGCGCGGAGGAACGGGCGGCTTCGAGATAGCCGGCCGCGTCGGCCGAGCCAGGCCTGACCCCGAGCAGGCCGAGTGCCTTGCGTGCCGTGAGCTGACTAACCGAGTCCAGGCCCATGGCGGCCAGGATCCGCGTGTCCGGCATCGGCGCCATCGCCCACGACCTGCGCACCCCGCTGTTCACCCTGCGCGCCTACCTCGACGGTCTCGGCGACGGCCTGGCCACCTCCCCGCAGAAGGCTGGCCGGTATCTTCAGGTATGCCGCAGCAGCGCGAACGCACTGGACCGGCTGGTCACTGACCTGTTCACCTACGCGCGGATGGAATTCCTCCACGCCGCCGCCCAGGCGCACCTGCCCCGAGCCGACGCCAAGCACATCACCCTGGCCGTCACCGCCGCCTCCTGTTGCCTCACCGGCGACGAGCACCTGCTGACCAGGGTGATCGGCAACCTTCTCGACAACGCCCTGCGGCACACCCCCGACAGCGGCCGCATCGACCTGCATTGCGCCCGCGCGGAGGCCGAAGCCGCGTTCGTCATCACCGACTCTGGCCCTGGAATCGCGCCCGCCGACCTGCCCCACCTGTTCACCCCGCTGTTCCGGGGCGAGACATCGCGCAGCCGCGGCACCGGGCTCGGCCTCGCCATCGCTCAGCGCATCGTCCGCGCCCACCACGGAACCATCACCGCCTGCAACATCACCCCGCACGGCGCCCGCTTCACCGTACGCATCCCGACCGGAAACCCGCTTTCGGCGGAGCACGGCGAGCAGGCGGGATCAGCGCCGGGGCAGCCGGACGGGAGCAGGTGACGGAGCCTGTCTTGCGGGGTATGCAGGCCACATGGCAGACAACATCTACTCCGTCAGCGAGATCGTCGGCTCCTCCACCGAGAGCGTCGATGATGCGATCAGGGGAGCCGTCTCCCGGGCCGCGAAGACCCTGCACAACCTCGACTGGTTCGAGGTGACCGACACGCGCGGCCGGATCGAGGAAGATGGCCGCTGCCGCTTCCAGGTCACGCTTAAGGTCGGCTTCCGGCTGGACGAGCCGCCCGGCTGACAAGATGGGCGGCATGCCCCGTTCCGCGCCCAGGCATGACCGCGACGCCGGCGGTCCCGCCGAGCTGCTGGCCGCGAAGGCGGCGCTGCGGCAGGAGGTATGGACCGCGATGCGCGCGGCCAAGGTGGCCCGGTTCCCGGGCGCCGCCGGGCGCATCCCGAACTTCACCGGGGCCGAGGCCGCCGCGGAACGCCTGCGCGCCCTGCCCGCCTGGACGGGCGCGGGCACCGTGAAGTCCAACCCGGACTCCGCCCAGTGGCCGGTGCGCCAGCGTGCCCTGGAGGACGGCAAGATCGTGTACATGGCCGTGCCGCGGCTGGCCGAGCCCGAGCCGTTCTTCGCCCTCGACCCGGCTCACCTGGCCGAGCCGCCGCGCAAGGCGGCCTCGATCAGCGGCGCGACCCGCTCGGCGCGCCGGGTGACGCTGGCCGAAGTGTCCCCGGTCAACCTGGTGGTGATGGGCTGCGTGGCGGCCGCCGAGGACGGCGTCCGGCTGGGCAAGGGCGGCGGGTTCGCCGACCTGGAGTTCGCGCTGGCCACCGCGGCCGGCCTGATCGGGCCGGATACCGTCTGCGTCACCACCGTGCACGAGCTCCAGGTCCGCGCGGCCGGGACCATCCCGCTGACCAGCCACGACGTGCCGCTGGACTTCATCGTCACGCCGGACCGGGTGATTGAGTGCCGCCGGTCCGGACCGCGCCCGGCGGCCAGCATCGACTGGGACGACCTGACCGAGGAGAAGATCGCGGCCATCCCGCTGCTGGCCGCCCAGCGCCCGCTGGCTCAGCGCTGACTGGTTCAGGGCAGGGAAGCCCAGAAGTCTAGGTAGCTGCGGTGCAGCCAGCCGTCGACCCAGCGGCGGTCCGGCTGATCGGGGACAGCAGCGCTGTCCCGCAGCCGCGCCAGCCGGGCCTCGGTCTCCGAGATCGCGTCGAGTACCTCGGCGAGAGTCCGCTCGCCCCGGCGGATCGAGCGCAGGTACTCGCGGGGCGGCCCGGGGACGGGCAACGTGATGCTCCCGGTGGTGAGCAGCTCGATACGCTGCAGCCCGAGGCGCAGGGCATGCATGGCGTACTTGGTGTCATACCCGTGGATGGCCACCAGCTCGGGCCGGTTGGTGTGCGCGCCCGATTGCCCTGTCATCGCAGCCTTCTGGCCGGTCAGGTAGCCGAGGTACCGGGCGGCCGCCAGCCGGGAGACGAAGCGGTGCGCATTGGCGGCCAGCTCGGCGCCGGCCTCGTTCCGGAACACGACCTCCTCGTCGGGCACGAACAGCACCAGCAGCACGGTCGGGTTCCCGGCCAGCGCCAGCCGCGCCCACTTGCGCGCGGAGTAGATAACGACATCGAGGTCGCCGGCGCCGGACCGGTTCGCCACTCCGCCGGGGCGGTCCCAGGCCGTGTGCCGCTCGTACTGCTCGAAGCGCACCGAAGGGCTCTCGCCCCGGATGCCAGCCGGAACGCGGGCCAGCCCGGTGACGAACGGCGGCGGCTCCAGGCACAGGCCCAGCTCGTCCCGGTCGTCTTGCCCCGTCGATGGCGGTGCCGTGCAGGCCGGAGCCGACCTGGACGCGCAGGATCAGGCCGGCCTCGGCGATCCGGCGCGGGCGGGCGGACAGTCACGGCCCCTTTGTATCGAACGGCCTGGGTGCACGCCACTCAATAACGATTTCCCGTTCCGGAATGCGGCGCGGCGGTTACAGTCCGGTTTTGCGCTTCCTGTGCCGAACGACCGAGGTGCACGCCGCCGGATAACGATCTCTGCTGGCCGGCGAGCGTGGCACTCAGCCGGGCGTACAGCTCGGGGCGGCGGTCGGCCAGCAGGTCGTTGTTCTCGGATACGCGCTTGTTCCTGGCTCTGGGCAGGTCGCAGTCGGCGGTGAGGACCGCGGGCCGGTCGGCGAGCACCGGGCCGGCCAGCAGGTAGCCCTCCGGGCTGGCGATGAGCGAGCCGCTGATCCAGGGCACGCCGCGCTCGACGCCGCACCGGTCGCATACCGCGACGAACACGCCGTTGCTGGCCGCCGCGGCCTGCGCCTTGACCACCTCGGCGGGCCGCTCGCCCTCCGGCCAGCGGTAGCCCGGCCAGTTGACCGGGGCGGTGATGACATCGGCGCCTTCCAGGGCCGCCAGCCGGGTCCACTCCGGGAACTCCAGGTCGTAGCAGACCATGACGGCGACCCGGCCGGCCTCGGTGTCGACGACCGGCGGGGCGGCGTCGCCAGGGGTGAAGACGAATTTCTCCTTGTCCCACAGGTGCGCCTTGCGGTAGACCGCGCGGGTGCCGGACGCGTCGACCAGGGCCGCGCTGTTGTACACGAGACCGTCGTCGCCGAGCTCGCAGAAGCCGCCGACGATCACCAGGCCGTGCTGGACGGCCAGCGCGTGCCACTGGTCCAGGGCCGGGTTGCCCGCCGCGGGCGCGGCCAGCCCGCGCGCTTCGGCGGCCGGGTCCTGGGGTGCGAAGACGTAGCCGGAGTCGGACAGCTCGGGCAGCACCACGAGCCGCGCGCCCGCGGCGGCCGCCTCGGCTATGGCGGCCGCGGCGGCCTGCCGGTTGGCGTCCGGCTCGGCCACGGCGATCGCGAGCTGGGCAACCGCGATCTTGGTGGGGTCCACTATGCGTACTCCGTTCGCCCGGGATAGGACTATGGAGACAGCATCCCTTATTAACAGCTGAGGAAGAAGGGCGGACCGTGACCGGACGCGCGGATGTCGTGGTGGTGGGAGGCGGGCACAACGGGCTGGTCGCGGCGGCCTACCTAGCCCGGGCAGGGCTGACCACGGTGGTATGCGAGCGACGTGGTGTCACCGGTGGCGCGGCGGTGAGCGAACACCCGTTCGGTCCGGATTTTACTGTGACCTCGCTGTCCTACGTCGTCTCGCTGCTGCCGCCGGATCTGGTGCGGGACCTTCGCCTCGAGCAGCACGGATACCACGTGTTCCCGCAGGGGCCCTATTTCGCGCCACGTGCCGACGGCCGTGCCTTGCGGCTGCCGCACGATCCGGCGCAGCGGCACGCCGAGATCGCGAAGTTCTCCGCCGCGGACGCCGACGCCTATCCCCGGTACGAGGCACATCTGGCCGGCATCGGCAAGGTGCTCGGCCCGCTGCTGGAGCAGATCCCGCCGAAGCTCGGGTCGCGCCGGCCGCCGGACCTGCTGCGCCAGGCGCGGCTGCTGGGCAGCCTGCGCGGCCTCGACGAGCGCGGCGCGGTCGACGTGACCCGGCTGCTCACCGGGAGCATCGCCGACCTGATCGAGGAGTACTTCAGCAGCGACGCGATGCTCGGGCTGCTGTCGGTGTCCGGGGTCATCGGCACCTGGGCCGGGCCGCGGTCGGCCGGGACCGCCTACGTGATGCTGCACCACCACATCGGCGAGACCGACGGGGCGGCCGGTGCCTGGGGTTTCCCGCGCGGCGGCATGGGCGGGGTGTCGAACGCGCTGGCCCGGGCGGCCCGGATGTTCGGCGCGCAGATCCGGACCGACGCCGAGGTGGCGCAGATCCGGACCTCCGGCGGCCGGGTCACCGGGGTCACGCTGGCCAACGGCGAGGCCATCGACGCGCCGCTGGTCGTCACCACGGCGCACCCGCAGATCTCGTTCCTGCGGCTGCTCGATCCCAAGGAGCTGCCCGACGGGTTCGTCGCCGACATCCGCGGCTGGCGCAGCCGCAGCGGCACCGTCAAGATCAACCTGGCGCTGGACCGGCTGCCGGTCTTCACCAGTAACCCGGAGCCCGAACCGCAGGTCTACGGCGGCACGATCGTGCTGGCCGAGTCGCTCGACGACATCGAGAACGCGTTCCAGCAGGCCGTCGCGGGCCGCCCGGCCGAGCTGCCGTTCGCCGACATCTGCATCCCCAGCGTGTTCGACGACTCGCTGGCCCCGGCGGGCAAGCACGTCATGTCGATGTTCACCCAGTGGGTGCCCAGCGGCTACGCCGACAAGCCGCACGAGGAGGAACTCGAGGCCTACGCCGACCGGGTGCTGGCCCGGGTGGAGCGGGTGGCGCCCGGGTTCACCGGCTCCGTGCTGCACCGGCAGGTGATCGGGCCGCACACCATGCAGGAGGAGTACGGGCTGGTCGGCGGCAACATCTTCCACGGGGAGCTGTCGCTGGGGCAGATGTTCCACGCCCGGCCGGCGGCCGGCTACGCCGACTTGCGGACTCCGGTCCGGGGGCTGTACCAGGCGGGTTCGGCTACCCACGGAGGCGGCGGGGTCACCGGCATCCCCGGCCGCAACGTGGTCCGCCAGATCCTGGCCGACCGGCGCGCCGACCGCTGGCGCCGCCGGGTGCCCGGCTCCGCCAGCAGGCGGGCTGGCGCCTGATCGGTGCGCGATCCCCGCGCGGTGACCTGACCGGAGCTATCCAGGCCGCCCGGTGCCGGGTCCAGCCGCAGGACCGGGCGGCCACAGCGGGTCGCGGAGCGCCCGGCGCAGCACCTTGCCGACGGGGGACACCGGGATCGCGTCGACCACCCGTACCGTCTTGGGGACCTTGTAGCCGGCCAGGCGGGTGCGGACGGCCTGCCGCAGTTCGTCCTCGCTGGTGCTGACGCCGGGGTGCAGCGTGACAAACGCGGTGACCGCCTCGACCCAGGTGTCATCGGGCGCACCCACGACAGCGGCGCCGGTCACCGCCGGGTGCCCGAGCAGTGCCTCTTCCACCTCCCGCGGGTAGACGTTGTAGCCGCCGGTGATGATCATGTCCGAGGACCGGTCGACCAGGGTCAGGTACCCGCGGTCGTCCGTCCGGGCCAGGTCGCGGGTGCGGATCCAGCCGTCAGCCGTGATCGTCTCGGCATTAAGGCCGGGCGCCTCGTGATAACCGGCCATGCCGAAGGGGGCGCGTACCCGCACCTCACCCACCTCGCCGGCGGCCACGGGGGTTCCGTCCTGGCTGGTCACCGCCACTTCCGCGTCGACCGAGGGGTGGCCGCAAGTCCCGAGCAGGCTGGGGTCGCGGTGGTCATCAGCGTCCAGCACGGCGATAGCCAGCGGCGCCTCGGTCTGCCCGTAATACTGCACCAGCCGGTGGCCCCACAGGCCGAGCGCCTGCTCCAGCACCGGCCGCGGCATCGGGCTGGCGCCGTAGAAAGCGGTGCGCAGGCGAGAGACATCAGCCCGCTCGGCGGCACCGGAGGTGACGAGCATCCCGAGCATCGTCGGCACCAGGTTGATCTCGGTGGCCCGGTACCGGGCCACGTCATCGAGGTAGGTCTGCGGGTCGAAGCCCGGAAGGACCGCGGCGCAGCCGCCGCGGAGCCAGTACGGCAGCACGAACGTCCCGCTGGCATGGATCAGTGAGGCCGCGTGCAGCATCACCGAGTCACGGCCCGGGGATACCAGGTTGGCCAGGACATTGGCGGTAATCGCCGCCCAGCTCGCCTGGGTGTGGACCACCGCCTTGAGCACCCCGGTGGTCCCCGAGGTGTAGATCACCAGGACCGGGTCACTGGCCGCGGCCGGCACCCGCGGGTCGGCAGCGGATGCCCGCGCCATCTCCGCCAGCAGGTCCAGCGCGTCAGCCTGCGGTGCCGGCCCCAGGCTGGCCAGGACCAGCCCGTCTAGCCGGGAAGCCAGCTCGGCCGCCCGCCCGGCTTGCGCCACGTCGTGCACCAGCAGTCGCACGCCGGTGGCCGCCAGCATCCGGGCCTGTTCGTCCGCCGCCAGCCTGACGTTCAGCGGCACCCGCACGGCACCAGCCTTCACGCAGCCGAAGTCGACCGGGACCGACCACAGCCCGTTGCCGATCAGCAGCCCGACCCGGCCGCCGCGGGCCACGCCGAGCCCGGCGAGCACATGCGCTATGCGGTTCGCCGCCGCATCCACCTCGCCGAACGTCAGCGACTGGTCCCCGCAGACCACCGCCGTACGCGTCGCGTGCCGGGCCGCGCCGCGGCGCACCAGGTCTACCGTCAGCACCGCGTCTCCTATCGTCCAGCCGGAACCGCCAGCACGACCCTAACTGCACACAGGTTCAACTGCCGCTAATTCAGCGAGGTGGAGGCTGCCGGGGATGGCGTCGATGGCATCGTCGAATCGCTTGAGCAGTGCCTGACGGCCGCCGCTACCTCCGTTGCGGACCCACTGGCGGCCAGCGATGCTCCAGGCGGCGACAGCGAGCTCGGCCAGGATGTAGGGCCGCAGGTCGTCGGGGTCGAGGCCGAGCCTGCCGCCGAGAGTGCCGGCCACCTGGCCTTTGATGGTGGCCCGGTAGTGCTCGACGTAGGCCAGAAGGGCGGGCTCGCTGGCGATGAGGCGCCGGGTGGCGAGGAAGCGCTCGTCCCAGCCGTCGTCGAGGCCGGCCGCCGCCGCGGCCAGCGTGTCGTGCAGTCCGGCGAGGACGGCCCCGGAAAAAGGGCGCTCGGCGAGAGCGGCCAGGTACGCGGTCCACAGTTCGGCCTCGGCCTCGATGCCCGCGGCTTCCTTGGCCGGGAAGAAGCGGAAGAACGTGCTCCTGGACACCTCGGCCGCGTCGGCTAGCTCGTCGATGGTCGTGGCGTCGAAGCCCTTCTCGGCGAAGAGCCGCAGCGCGGCGCCGGCCAGCGCCCGGTGGGTTCGCAGCTTCTTCCGCTCGCGCAGCGGAAGCGATCTGTCCGCGGTGGCCTGGCTCATGCCGGCCAGCATACCACCATGTTAATACTCAGGAATGTTTGGCACTGAGCCTTAGTTTCAGCTTGACAATAAATAGAACTGAGTGCCAATCTCGACTGAGTGCCGTCAAGATCGGGATGGCGGCTTAACGGAGGAGAGACCGATGAGTTCCAGGCTCGACATGAGCACGATGCTCACCATTCATGCCGCCCTGCGCCGTGATCTCGAGCAGGTGGCGCGGATCGCGAGCCGCCGCGACAGCACCGACGTGACGCGGCTGCGAGCGGCCCGGGGATGGCAGCAGTTCAAGAAGTTCCTGGTCGTCCACCACCAGGCCGAAGACGACGTGCTGTGGCCGGCGCTGCGCGCCACGGTGGCGGGCTCCCCCGACCAGCTGGCGCTGGTCGATGCGCTCGAGCAGGAGCATGCGGTCATCGATCCGCTGTTCCGGGCGGCCGGCGAAGCCGCCGGATCACGGTCCTTCGGCGACGTCGTCGACGAGCTCGTCACCAAGCTCGGCGGACATCTGGCCCACGAAGAGTCCGACGGGCTGGACCTGATCGACGCCTCGCTGAGCCTGGCCGACTGGCAGCGCTTCGGGCGGGTGCACGGCGAGCGGCTTACCGGCGACGCCGCAACCTACATGCCATGGCTGCTCGACGGGGCCGGCCCCCGGGTCGTGGCGGCGTTCCTGGCCAACATCCCCCCGGCGCTCGCGGCCGCGTACCGCGGGCAGTGGGCGTCCGATTACGCCGCCTTGCAGCTCTGGGACGCCATGGACGCGCCCAGTGGCGTCAGCGGCAGCTGAGGAGGCAGAGCAATGTCGTTCCCTGACACGATCGGCGCGCCGGAGACCGGCGCCCCGCCCGCCGCGGGCCGCAAGCTCGGCCTCGCCCTGCTGGTGATCGCGACGGCGCAGCTCATGCTGGTACTCGACGACACCATCGTCAACGTCGCCCTGCCCACTATCCAGCGCTCACTTCATGTGCCGGCCTCCCACCTCAACTGGGTCGCAAGCTTCTACGCCCTGACTTTCGGCGGGCTGCTGCTCGCCGGGGGGCGCGCGGGCGACCTCTTCGGCCGGCTGCGCATGTTCCGCGGCGGGCTCGTCGTCTTCGCGGCGGCCTCGATGGCCGGCGGCCTCGCCTCCGACAGCACCGTCCTCCTCGTCGCCCGCGCGGTACAGGGCTGCGGCGCGGCGATCGCCGCACCCGCGGCGCTGTCCCTGGTGACCACCACCTTCCCGGCCGGCCCGGAGCGGACCAGGGCGCTCGGCGTCTACGGCGGGATGGCCGGGCCGGGGTCCGTGCTGGGCCTGCTGCTCGGCGGGACGCTGGTCGAGTACGTCAGCTGGCGCTGGGTTCTGTTCATCAACGTTCCCATCGCGGTCGCCGTCCTGCTCGCCAGCCGGATCCTGGTCTCCGGGGACCGCGAGCACGGCCGGCTCGACCTGATCGGCGCACTGACCGCCACCGTGGGCACCGGGTCGATCGTCTACGGCCTCACCAGCGGCAGCACGAACGGCTGGGGTGACCCCGTGACCCTCGCCTGCCTCGCCGCGGGCGCCGTGGTGCTGGCCGGGTTCGTCGTGCGGGAGCGCAGCTACCGCACGCCACTGGTGCCGATCGCGGTCGTGCGCGACCGCAGCCGGGCCGGCGCCTACACCGTCATGCTGCTCCTGGGCGCGGGCATGCTCGCCATGTTCTACCTGCTCACGCTCTACATGCAGATCGTGCGCGGCTACGCGGCACTGCACACCGGACTCGCCTACCTGCCCGTCATCGTGGGCACCGGGGTCGCCGTGGGCGCCGCCCCGCGCCTGCTCATGAAGGCGCCCGCGCGAGCGGTCATCGCGGCCGGCCTGATCCTCTACGCGGGGGCGATGCTCTGGTGCGCGTCGCAGCTGACCCCGGCCGCGGACTACTTCGCCGTGATCCTTCCCGCCCTGCTCGTCGCGGGCATCGGCAGCGGGCTGGTCTTCGTGGCCGCGACCGCGGTCGCCGTGCACGGCGTCGCCCCGCACGACAGCGGCGCCGCGGCCGGCCTGCTCAACGCCGGGTTGCAGGTGGGTGCGGCGCTCGGGCTCAGCGCACTCGCGTCGATCGCCGCCACCGTCACCCGGAATCACCAGACGGGTCACACCGTGGCGGCGGCGCTGACCGACGGGTACGCGTCCGGCCTGGTAGTCGCCGCGGTATTCTTCGCGGCGGGCGCCGTCGTTGCTCTCGCGACCGTGCGGACCCGGATCACCGGGCCGGAAATGACGATCTCCTGACGGATCGCCAGATTCCCCCTGCCGCTGACGTGTTCGTTCTTACACTGCGGCCATGGTGCACGGGCGGCACGGCCGCGGGGGCGCACGCTGGCCGCTGCTCGGGCTGGGCGGCCTGGGTGCCGTGGCCGCCGTGATCGTCGTCGCGCTCGGCATCGGCCAGATGACGGGCGGCCCGGCTTGCGCGTCGGTCGTGCCTGCGGTCGCGACGACCGCGGGGACCGCCACGCACTACGTGCTCACCGGCACGGGCAACTGTTCCTATCCTTCCCCGCCGGCCGACGGGCTGTTCGTGGCCCTGTCACCGGCCGAATACCACGGCGCCGCGGCGTGCGGTGGCTACGTGGAGGTCAGTGGCCCCAAGGGATCGGTCCGGGCCGAGGTGATCGACCAGTGCCCGCCCTGCGCGGCTGGGCACATCGACCTGAGCGAGGCGGCGTTCGCCCGGATCGCTCCGCTGTCCGCCGGGATCGTTTCCGTCACCTACCGGGCCGTTGCCGATCCGGCCCTTCCGGCACCGGTAGCGCTGCGGGTCAAGGAGGGTTCGTCGCGGTACTGGCTGGCGCTGCTGGCCATGAACACGGGGAACCCGCTGGCTTCGGTTCAGGTGGAGAGCGCGGCGGGTGGCTGGCGGGATCTCGTGCGCGCTGATTACAACTACTGGATCGCGTCGCCGGGGGCGGGGGACGGCCCGTTCACCGTGCGGCTGACCGACACGGCCGGCCACCAGGTCACGGTGCGCGGCGTCACGCTCGAGCCTGGCGTTGTCCAGCAAACGGGAATCCGGCTGTATGGCGCGGGTAGTGCCGCGTCGCCGGCGTCGCCCGTGCCGGTGTCCTCGGCGCCGCGGGCGACCGCGAAGGCGTCGCGAGCAGCACGTCAGCGGGTGGCGGCGTCGGTGCCGGGGCCGGCTAGCTCGGCACCGGCGGGTTCGGCGCCGGCCCGGGTCCCCAGCCAGGCACCCGCGGCACAGGAGGACGCGCCGCGCAGCCCCTCCGCCGCCCCGAGTTGTTAGCGACGCTGCCTGATGCGCCGGCCAGCCGACGATAACAGGTCGATGACGATCTTGCCGTGCACGTGCCGGCCGGCCTGAAGCTCGACCGCGGCGCGGATCTGCCCGACCGGGAAAGTTGCCGCGATGGGCACGCGGAGCTGGCCCGCCGCGACCAGGCGGGCAATCTCCTTGATGGCGCCGGGGGCGGCGTTCGCGCCGTTGGCCGGCGTGATCCCGTCGACCTGGGCAGCGATGGTGGTGACGCGCTCGTCCGGCACGCCAAGTTCTCGGGCCGCCTGTACCGTGTCCGTCCCGTAGAGGTCGATGGCCGCAGTGACGCCGCCGGGAGCCAGGGCACGGATCCGGCCGACCAGGCCGTCCCCATAGGCGACCGGCTCGGCCCCGAGGGCACGCAAGGCACCGGCCGACGTCGCCCGGGCCGGGTTTGACGACGGCGAGCGCGGCGGCGGCTGTGCATCCTGCTATAGCGAGGGTCGCGGCGGTGCGGTCGTCGACGCCGCCGGGGGTATGGTGCGCGTCGCCGCCCGCCGCGATGGTCCCTGCCACGTCTATCACCACGTAGTCGGCGACCGCGCGGGACAGGGCGCCGCCGAATACCCGGTCGCCGGCCGCGAACTCGGTCACGCCGTCGCCGGCCTGGTCCACGACCCCGGCATAGTCGGTTCCGAACCCGGACGGCAGGCTCAAGCCGAATCGGGTGGCGGTCTGTGCGTCGGAGGTCATGAACCAGTCCATCGGGTTCAGTCCGGCCGCGGTGACTCGCACGCGGATCTGCCCCGGGCCGGCCTGCGGCGCGGGTACCTCGCGGAGGTTCAGGACCTCGGGGCCGCCGAACGACTCGAGCCGGACCGCCCGGCTCGTGGTCGCCGACGGGCCGGCGCCCGGTTGCTGCGTGCTCATCTGTCTCCTCCGGCGGCGAATAACGGCAGCGAGAAGCGGACTATTTGATGGACGGCCTCCGGCCTGCACCCCTGAACAGCGCTAACCCAGGATTATTGAGTGCTTGGTCGACCCAGGTCCGCAAGGTGGACAGCGGGACGGCGCCGGTCTGGCGGGCGGTTACCTGCCCGTGGCGCAGGACCAGCAGGGTCGGGATGGCCTGGACCGCGAAACGCTGGGAGATTTGCGGGGAGGTGTCGACGTTGACCTTGACCAGCTTGATCTTTCCCGCCAGGTCGCGGGCAAGCTGCTCGAGCGCGGGGCTCACCGTGCGGCAGGGCCCGCACCAGGGCGCCCATAGGTCGACGACAACGGGGAGCCTGGCGGCCTCGGCTACCTCGGCGAAGGTGGAGTCGTCGGCGTCGGCCATCCACGGCAGCGGCTGATGGCACTTGCCGCAGCGGGGCGTCCCGGCCGCCGCGGCCGGCACCCGGTTAGCGGTACCGCAGTGCCCGCACCGGACAACCCCGCCTGTCATGGATCCACTATCCCACGCCTGGGTAGCACCGCCACTGACCGGGAGGAACGGATCCGCGACCTGGTCAAGCCGGGAGGCCGGTCGCCGCGCCCCAGCTTCCCGGCCTCTGAAACGATTTCAGCGAAGGTGGATACCTGGTGGCTAGGGTCGGATCGTGCTTGCGCTCACGACGGTCTCTGCCGCTCCGCATGTCCTGCTCACCGAGGTACCCGATCCTCGGCCGCTGCCCGATCAGGCACTGGTCCGGGTCCGGGCATCATCGCTCAACCGGGGAGAGGTCCTCGACCTGCCGAAGATGGCCTCGGGGACGGTGGCTGGCTGGGATGTCGCCGGCGTGGTCGAACGAGCGGCCGGGGACGGCAGCGGGCCGCCGGCGGGGACCCGGGTGGCGGGGCTGGTCCGCGCGGGGGCGTGGGCGCAGCTGGCCGCGGTTCCGGTCAGCCGTCTGGCGGCGGTCCCGGCCGGCGTTTCCGACGTGCAGGCCGCGGCCCTTCCCACCGCCGGGCTGACCGCTCTGCGGGCGCTGGCGATCGGGGGCCTGGTGCTCGCTAAGCGGGTACTGGTCACCGGCGCGACGGGCGGCGTCGGGCGGATGGCGGTCCAGCTCGCCCATGCGAGCGGCGCCCACGTGACCGCGCTGGTCCGCGATGCCGCCGCGTCCGGCGAGCTGATGAGCGGCCTCGGCGCCGCGGCCGTGGCCGAGGATCTCGGCGGTGAGTTCGATGTCATCATCGACGGCGTCGGCGGGGCCGCGTTCGGGCTTGCCATCGGGCACCTGCGCCCGCGCGGGGTCGTGGTGAACATCGCGACGCCGGACGACGAGGAACTGGTCAGCTTCCGGGCCGGGAGTTTCGACCGTGCCCGCGGCGCGACCATCTATACGCTGAACCTTCCGGACGAGCTCGCGTCGCATGCCAGCGGAGCGGATGATCTGGCGCGCCTGTGCGCGCTGGCCGCCGGCGGACGGCTCGATGGCCAGGTTGAGCTCCAGTGCTCATGGCGCCAGCCGGGGCCCGCGATCGACGCCCTGCTGAACCGCCGCATCGGCGGTAAGGTCGTACTCCACGTCGACTGAGCCGCTAGGGAGTGACGGGCCGCCAGGAGGTGCCGGTCTCCCGTTCGAACGCCGGGCGCGTGGGCGCGGTGTCGTAGAAGATGTGCAGCGCCGTGATCAGGCCTTCCTCGTCGAGTTCGAGCATGTCGACGCATTCGAAGTCGGCCGGCGCCCCGGAGGCCAGGGTCCAGTTGAACTGGAACCAGATACTGGCCAGGGGGCCGTCCTGGGTGACACCGCGCACGCGAAGTTCCGACCGGCCCGTGTCGGCGAGCAGCCTCGGGTAGAACTCGGCCGCCGGCAGCGGCCCGTACAGCGGGGAGCGGACGATCGCACCCGGACGGAACAGCGAGAGTATGGCCGCCAGGTCGCCGCGCTCGAGGGCGGCGAGATAGTCCGAGGCTAGCGTGCGCGCGGTCACGAGCGTTCCGCGATGAGGACAGCCAGGCCGTCGAGGATGCGGTCGAGCCCGAACTTCCGCGCGTTGTCCGCCAGGGACGGGGCGGGACCGCTCAGCGCCTGGTTAAGCTCGGGGAACAGCTCGGCGTGGCCGCGGATCTGCCCGGCCAGCTCGCCGTCCCCCGACCATGGCTGGGTGCCGGCGGTGGCCATCGACTGCGTGTTACGGACGTGCCCGAACAGGAGGAACACGGCAGCCAGCCGCTCGTCGCCGGTCAGGCCGGTCCCGGCGAGCGCGGCCACCGCGCTCTCGACCCAGCCGGCTTCACGCGGGCCCATGACGCGGCTCCCCACGGTGACGACGGGAATCCAGGGATGCCGCCGCCAGACATCGGCGAGCTGCCCGGCGAATGCCTCCAGCCGGGGCCGCCAGCCACCGGGCACGCCGCTCAGGTCGGGCGGTTCCGCCACTGCCAGGTCGATCATGATGCTGAGCAATTCGTCCTTGCCCTGAACGTAGCGGTACAGCGCCATCTTGGTGAAGCCCAGGTCGGCGGCGACCCGCTGCATGGAAACCGACTCGATGCCGTCGGTGTCCGCGATATCGATGGCCGCCTTGGCGATCCCGGACAGCGTCAGCACGACACGCGGCTTGCTCTTCTCCCGCTGCTCGGAGAGGTCCCACAAACTTTTCATTTCCAGCCTCTTGTCACCCGGACTCGATGTGTCTAGCGTACATAAAGTGTCCTAAGGACACAAAATCTCCATAGGACACTCGGCCTTCGGGGGTTCGAGATGAGCACCATGACCACATCAGCCAGCGTCATGACGAGGGACAGAATCAGTTCCGCACTGGACGGCCAGCTGCTGGTACCGGGCGCGGCCGGGTATGACGACGCCCGCAGCGTGTGGAACGCGCTGGTGGAACACGGTGCCGGGACGAGCTGGGACGACCCAGCCAAGGACCAGGCCCGGATCGGCGCCCCCCGGCGCTGCGCCGCCGCCCTGGATCCCTACGTCAGCGGGGCGTACGTCAACTTCGTCAACGACGAAGGGGCCGAGGGGGTGCTCCGCGCCTACTCAGCGGAGAAACTCACCCGGCTGACGGCGGTGAAAGACGCTTACGACCCGGACAACGTGTTCCACCTCAGCCACAACATCAAGCCCGCGGCGCGCTAGCGCCCGGGACCGCCATGAAAAGGAGATCACGATGGGAAAGATCGTCGTCACCGAGTTCATCACGCTGGACGGGATCATCGAAGATCCGGGCGGCGCTGAGGGGACCCCGAACGGGGGCTGGAGCTTCCGTTCCCCGGCCCCGGACGCAGAGCAGTTCAAGTTCGAGGAGCTGCTCGCCGCCAACGTGCAGTTGATGGGGCGGGTGACCTACGAGGGCTTCGCGGCCGCCTGGCCGGCCATGGAGGAGACCACCGGGGAGTTCGGCAAGCGGATGAACAGCATGCCGAAGGTGGTCGTGTCGACCACGCTCACCGACCCGGCGTGGAAGAACACGACCGTCATTTCCGGTGACGTCGCGGCCGAGGTAGCCAGGCTGAAGGCCCGGTACGAGGGCGATGTGCTGGTCCCGGCCAGCGCCACGCTGGTGGACACGCTGCGCGAGCATGACCTGGTGGATGAGTACCGGCTCATGGTCCACCCGGTCGTACTGGGCAGCGGCAAGCGCCTGTTCAAGGACGGGGCGGCCGGCACCGAGCTGGCGCTGGCCGACTCTCGCAAGGTGGGGCCGGACGTGCTCCTGCTGATTTACCGGCCTGCCAGCCGGCCAGGACGCGACGACACCCCGGCCAGCTAGTCGCCTAGCGCCGGGTCAAGGAGCGCTAGGTGAGGTGGTGGCCTGAGGGGCACGGGCCAGGGCGGCGACGCGCTCGAAGGAGGACAGGCGGTCGGCGGAGTCGTAGACCATCGTGGTGATCATGAGCTCGTCGGCCTGGGTGGCCTCGGTGAGGTCGGCGATGCCGCGCTGGACGGTCTCCGGGGCGCCGACGATCTGGGTGGCCAGGCGATCCTCGATGAAGGCGCGCTCCATCTCGTTGTAAGGGTAATCGGCGGCCTCCTGCGGTGAGGGCACCGGGCCGGGGCGGCCGGCCCGCAGCCGCAGGAACGACAGGGCGCCCGAGCCGGCCAGGAAGCGGGCCCGCTCGTCGGTCTCGGCGCAGATCACCGCGGCGGCGACCATGGCGTAGGGGCGCTCGAGGGTGGCCGAGGGGCGGAAGTGCTGGCGGTACAGGGCCAGCGCGGGCAAGGTGTTGGCCGCGCTGAAGTGATGGGCGAACGCGAACGGCAGGCCGAGCAGGCCGGCTAGCTGGGCGCTGTAGCCGCTCGAGCCGAGCAGCCACATGGCGGGCAGGTTGCCGTGGCCGGGCACCGCGGTGATCCGGGCGAAGGGGTGATTCTCCGGCCAGCGGCCGGTGAACCAGCCGAGCAGGTCCATCAGCTGGTCGGGGAAGTCGTCGGCGGACAGGGCCTCCGGCGAGCGGCGCAGCGCGGCCGCCGTGACCTGGTCGGTGCCGGGCGCGCGGCCGATGCCGAGGTCGATCCGGCCGGGGTGGAGGGCCTCCAGCATGCCGAACTGCTCGGCGACCACCAGCGACACGTGGTTGGGCAGCATGACGCCGCCGGAGCCGACCCGCATGGTCGAGGTCGCGTCGGCGATGTGGCCGATCAGGACCGGCGGCGCGGAGCTGGCGATGCCGGGCATGTTGTGGTGCTCGGCGACCCAGAACCGGTGGTACCCCAGGCGTTCGGTCCGCCGGGCCAGGTCCGTCGTGGCGCGCAGCGCCTCGGCGGCGGATCCGCCGTCCGGTACCGGGGCCAGGTCGAGCACAGACAGGGGCACGGCGCGGGGGCCGAAGGTAAGGTCCACGCCAGTGGAGAACAGCAGGGAGCGGCGCATTCTTCCGGCCGCCGGCGCAGGTGAGGGGACCGGGGCGGGGACGGCACCCGTTCGGTAAAAATCTTTGACAAGCATGCTTTGCAAACGAGTCTTTGCAAATTTAGGGCGGCGGAAGTCCAGTGTCCGCGACGCCTCGTTCAAGATCGCGAACGGCCGGCGCAGGTCGGCTTCGGCGAAGTCGGTCCGTCCCTCGGGCGCGCTGATCAGCAGCGCGCGGGCGTGGGACAGCACGATGGGGTCATGGTCGACGTAGACGACCCGGGACTCCGGCGCGACCGACTGGGCCACCTCGTGGATGTTGCTGCTGGCCGGCATGCCGGTGCCGATGTCGAGGAACTGGCGCAGCCCGGCCTAGGGCTCGGCCGCGGGGCGGCCGTCGCGGGGAGCGAAAGCGGCGAGGGCCTCGGCGTCGGTGGCCCGGGAGTACAGGAAATAGTCGGTCCATTCGACCACGTCCGGGTAATCCGACTGGTCGTGGATGGCGGCGCGGGCGGCCTCGATGTCGTAGCCGGTGCGGCGCAGGGTGACCGCGCCGTCGGCGAGCAGTGCCCAGTGCGCCCCGGCCCGGCCGTAGGGCATGCCGACGCTGCCCGGGTTGACGATCAGGCGGCCGTGCGCCAGCCGGGTGAACGGCATGTGCGTGTGACCGCAGACCACGGTCATGGCCTGCTCGGGCAGCCCGGCGAGGATCTCGGCCCACCGGTCCAGGCGCGAGTCGACGACGACGACCTCCTCGTCGTCGCGCGGGGTCCCGTGGCAGAACACGACGTCGCCGAATCCCGCTATGTCCAGCGTGACGGGGTGGGGTAGCCGGGCCAGCCAGTCCACGTGTCCGGCGCCGAGCTGGCGGGCCGCCCAGGGCGCGATCGGGTCGCCGACGTCGTCGGTCTCGCCGCGGGCGAGCTCGGCCAGCTCGCGGTCGGCGTTGCCGCGCACCCAGGTGACCCAGTCGCCGAGGGCGAGCAGGCAGTCGAGGACCGGAACGGGCTGGGGTCCGGCGGCGATGTCGCCGGTGAGCACGATCCGGTCGGCGGCCTGGACGGCGGGCTCGGCCAGTACCGCCTCGAGCGCGGGCAGCACGCCGTGGATGTCGGACAGCACGGCCGCGGAAGAGATCATCTTCCCTACGGTAGCGGGCGGGATGCTACCTCTTCGTCGCGTTCTTCGCGTCCTCGCGTTCTTCGCGCTCGAGCCGCTCGGCGGTTTCCCGGGGATCGTGGATGGTGGCGGTCTGCCCCGGGGCCACGTCGGTGTGGTGCGCGATGGTGTAGAAGCGCAGGGCGTGGCCGTCCGGGTCGAGGACCTCGGGCAGAATCCAGCCCAGGCTCGCCCGGTGCACGCCGAGGTGCGGCTGGCCGAGGCCGTCCAGCTTGCGGGCGAGGGCGTCCATGGCGGCCTTGTCGGGCACGCCGATGGCGAAGTAGTCGAACCCGGCCGCCGCCCGGGCCCGGTCCGGATCAAGCCGCAGGCCGAGGTCGGGGCCGCCGGCGGGATGCACCAGGGCGAGGCCCATCAGCGTGCCCTTCTCGACGAACTCGACCTGGACGTCGTAACCCAGGCGGCTGCGGTACCACTCCAGCGACCGGGTCAGGTCGGTGACCGGCAGCTTGAGGTGGTGGACGCCGGCCAGGACTGGCGCATCCGGGTCTGTTGAGGTATCTGACATGGCCCCCTCCAATACAGTGGTGAAGTACTTGTTGCAGTTATACTGCAACGTATGACCTCTGACGTCAATCCCCCGGCTTCGGGAGGCACGCTGCGCGAGGCGCAGACGGCGCTGACCGAGCAGCGCATCGTGGCCGCGGCGACCGAGTTGTTCCTCGCCGACGGCTACGTGGCCACCACGCTGGAGGCGGTGGCCCGGCAGGCGCGGGTGGGGGCGCGGACGGTGTACGTGCGGTTCGGCACCAAGGCGGCCCTGTTCAAGCGGGTCGTCGACGTGGCCATCGTGGGCGACACCGAGCCGGTGGCCGTGCTGGGGCGGGACTGGATGCAGCAGGCCCTGACCGCTCCGACGCTGGCTGAGCGGCTAGCGGCCTCGGCGGCGGCCGGGCGGCAGATCATGGAGCGGACGGGAGCGCTGTTCGGCGTAGCGCAGCAGGCGGCGGCGGTCGAGCCGCTGATCGCGGCGTTCTGGCAGCAGGGCCGCTCGCAGTTGCGGTATGGGCAGGAGGTGTTCTGGACTCGTTTGGCTGAGGACAGGCTGCTGCCGGCCGGGACTGACCTGGCCTGGCTTATCGATACCGCCAGCGTGATCTCGGCGGCCGAGACTTACTTGCTGGTCACCCGCATGTTCGGCTGGGGGCTGGACGCGTACCAGGAATGGCTCAGGCTGACCTTGAGCCGCCTGGTCACGCCGGGCGACGGGCCGGGCTGATGCTTGCGGCGCGGACATCGAAGTCGCCGGGTGTGGTCTTTTAAGTGAGCGGTCGCACCCTTAGCTAGGGTTGAGGCTCTCGGTTCCGAGCACGTTCAGCAGGGCCAGGGCTTCGGCGCTGCGGGATCCTTCCGGGGCGCTGTACAGCACGAGGTGCTGGTCGCGGTCGGTGAGCGTGAGGGAGTCGCAGTCGACGGTGACCTCCCCGACGACCGGGTGCCGGAACGTCTTGGTGAGCGTCGGCGCCGCCTGCACGTCATGCCGCTCCCAGAGCCGGGCGAAGGCGGGGCTGCCGTCGCGGAGTTCCTCGATGAGACCGGTTACCGCCGGGTCCGCCGGGTACCGGGCGAGGGTGGCGCGGAGCTCCATGACGACGTGGTGCCGGAACTCGGCGGCGTCGGAGATCCCGTACAGCGGCGCGTCGGGTCGCGCCGGGCCGAGGAACGCCCGGCGGGCGAGGTTACGGTCCCGGGGAGCGAGCCGGGCGAAGTCCTCCATGAGCGCGGCCGCGAGGTCGTTCCACGCGAGCACCTCGAACGTCGAGGACGTGACGAACGCGGCGGTCTGCGGGAGCCGCCCGAGGAGGGCGAGGATGCTCGAGCGCACGTCGCGGCGGTGCCGCCCGGTCCGGGCCGGCGCGGTGCCCGCCAGGACGTGGAGGTGATCGGACTCCGCGTCGGTGAGCCGCAGCGCGCCCGCGATCCCGGCGAGGACCTCGCCCGACGGCCGCGGCGCCCGGCCCTGCTCGAGCCGGACGTAGTACTCGGTGGAGATGTGCGCGAGGACCGCGATCTCCTCGCGGCGCAGCCCCGGGGTTCGCCGCCGCGATCCGGAGGGCATACCGACGTCCTCCGGGCGGAGCCGCTCGCGGCGGCTGCGGAGGAATGCCCCGAGCTCTTGCTTGTCCACACCTCCAGTCTGCCCGCTGGGCGGCCGCGGACCCTGGTACCGCTTGTGCCTGGATCCGGATCCCGGCCGCCGTGAGCCTGGTGGCATGACCAGCGACATCCACACCACACCCACCGGCCTGCTCACCGGCAAGGTCGTGTTCATCACGGGCGCCAGCCGCGGCATCGGAGCGGCGGCGGCCCGGCTCTTCGGCCGCGAAGGCGCCGCGGTCGTGCTCGCATCCCGGAGCGCCGGCGCTCTGGACCGGGTCGTCGCGGAGGTCCGCGCCGACGGCGGCGTCGCCGACGCGGTTGCCCTGGACCTCGCCGACCGCGCGAGCATCCGGGCGGCGGTCGATCGCGTGGAGAAGCTGCACGGCCGGCTGGATGGCGCGTTCAACAACGGCGCGGCGATCCAGCAGCCCGGCCCGCTCGACAGCACGAGCGAGGAGGACATCGACGAGCAGTTCGCGGTGAACTTCCGGGCGCACTGGACCGCCATGACGGCCGAGGCGGCGCTCATGCGGCGGGACGGCGGCGGGGCGATCGTCAACACCTCGAGCATCGGCAGCCGCCAGGCGAACCCGGAGCTCCCGGCCTACGGCGCCATGAAACGCGCGCTCAACAGCATCACCGAGACCGCGGCGGTGACCTGGGCTCCGCACGGCATCCGGGTGAACGGCATCACGCCGGGCGGCACCGCGACGGAGATGATCGACGCCTGGGAGGCGGCCACGCCCGGTGTCGTCGAGCGCATCAACGCGGCGATCCCGCTCGGCCGCATGGCCGAGCCCCGCGAGGTCGCCGAGGTCGCCGCCTGGCTGCTCAGCGACCGGGCGTCGATGGTGACCGGCGCGATCGTGCCGGTCGACGGCGGCGCGGGTGCCTGAAATGTTCGGCTGGGAGCTGGACGCGTAACTAGTCGCCGGGGCGGGCGGCTAGCGACAGCACGCAGGGGCGCAGCAGCCCGATGACCCGCGCCGGGTCGGCGGTGGCGAGTTCACCGGACTTGATGAGGTGCCGGGAGACCGTGATGCCGAGGGTGATGGCGCTGATCAGCGCGGCCCGCAGGTCCGCGTCGGCGGCGGGGATGGCCTGGGCGATCTGTGCCTCGTAGCGGGCGATGCCGGCGCTGGCGGCGGTGGCGGCCTCGGGATTGGTCAGCATCGAGCGCAGCAGGGCCAGCGACGCCACGTTCGGGCTGGCGAGCCGGTCGGCGAGCGCGGTGAGAATCTGCTCGGCTGCCTCCGCCGGCGTCCCGCTGACCTCGGGGACGGGGGCGGCGTCGATCACCCGCCGGTACAGCTCCTGCTTGGACCCGAAGTAATGCATGACCAGGCCCGCGTCGACTTCCGCGGCCGCGGCCACCGCCCTGATGGTGGCCCGCTCGTACCCGTCCGCGACGAAGACCCGGGAGGCGGCGTCGAGGATGCGCGCTTCGGTGCGCTGACGCTGCTCGGCGCGCGAACCGGGCCGGGGAGTGGTCATCGTTTGATTCTACGCGTGTTGACTGACGGCCAATTTGGTTCTACGTTTGTTCAATGAACACTCGTTGAACGAATCGTCCTGGTCAGAAGGGAACGTCATGCCATCCGCCACGCCCGCCGATGTCCTGGACCAGCGCCGTCACCTGCTCCTGAGCGGGGACATGGACGGCTTCGCTGACCTGTTCGCGCCCGACGGGGTGATCGAGTTCGCCTTTCACGGACCGTCCGGCACGCCCGTGCGCATCGAGGGCCGGGAGGCCATTCGCGCGTACTCCCGCCGGTTCAAGGCGTCGCCGCTGCGGCTAGAGGACTTCGAGGTGGTGGAGGTTCATCAGACCCAGGACCCGGAGGTGGCGATCGTGGAGATGCGGTCGACGGCGACTCTGACCACGACGGGCCGGTCGCTCGCGACGACGTCCATCCAGATCCTCCGCATCCGGGATGGCCAGATCGTGCTCTTCCGCGACTTCGCCGACCCGCGCATCCTGGAAGACACAACCGGGGAACCTCGTGCTGGAAACTGACGCCGGTGCCCCTCAGCGGTCGCTGAAATTCAGTGGTTGTGGCGTTCTACCCTCTCTAATCGGTAGGGTGTCACAACCACTGAATCAAATGGTACCCACGGGATGGGTGAGGCTATGGCGGCGCCGCAGCCGTGCGGCAGGACGATAGGGCCGGTTGATGATCCGCTGAGGCCTGTTTCATCATCTAGAGGACACGCTTTAGTGGTGGACGGCGACGAGCAGGGCGGCGTAGGCGCGGACCAGGGCGGCGTGTTCTAGCGGGAGCAGCTCGCTGTCGGGCTGGCAGCCTTCTTCCACCCACTGGTCGGACAGTTCCATCGCCGTGGCCCGGTGCACGGCGGCTGGGCGCAGGGTTTCCTCCGGGTCGCCGTACAGGTAGGTGTAGAGGCGGACCAGCGCGTCGACCAGTTTGTCGTGGGAGCGGCCGGGCTCGTGCTGAAGCTCGCGGTGGACGCGCCACCAGTCGACCTCGAGCTCGGCGGCCCTGGCCGGGTTGGCTGGCTCCCCGTAGGTGAGGCGGACCAGGCCGTAGAAGCGGCGCATGCAGGCGCGGGCGCGCTTGGGGTGGTTGTCGGGGTAGGGCGCCCACAGCTGGTTGGCGCGGAGCACCAGCCAGGCGCCGTGCACGGTGCGGAGCCAGTCCATGCCGAAGCCCAGCCGGACCAGGCCGAACGAGGCGCGCAGGACCTGCGGCCACTTGCGCAGGTAGTAGCCGGTACAGGCGCGGTACTCGAGGTCGGCGAGCCGGACGGGATCGAAGGACCGAAGCCGCGTCGGCGTGCCCGTGCTGACCTTGCCCGTGCCCAGGCTGATCTTGCCAGTGCCCATGCGCACGATCATGCCACGGCTGACCACGGCTCATGGGCAGCTCAGGCGGGTGGCGGGGCTGCCGGTAGCTCCAGGGCCAGGCGGAGCCAGCGGAGGAGCTCGGCGAAGTCGGCGTCGACGACGGGCTGGTCGTGCTGGCGGAACCGGCCGGCTGCCTCGCTGACCGCGAAGCCGAGGACGGCGGTGCTGATCAGGCGCTCGGCCCGGGCGATGCCGGCCTCCGGCAGGCCGCCCGCGCGCAGCGCGGCGTGGATCGCGGCGCGGGCGGCGCGGGCGGCCGGGGTGACGGCCGGGCGGGTCAGCAGCAGCGGGAAGGACGCGGGGTGCCGCCGCGCGACCTCCCTGATCCCGGCGGCCAGCGCGGTCAGGCGCTCCTCCCAGGGCATGCCGTCCGGCGGCAGCGGGCACTCCCTCAGCAGGACCTCAACCAGCCCGTCGAGCAGGGCGTTCTTATCGTCCACGTGCCGGTACAGGGCCATCGGGGTGACGCGCAGCTGGCGGGCCACGGCGTGCATGGTGACCGCGTCCAGGCCGTCGGCGTCGGCCAGCCGCAGCGCGGCCGCCAGAACCGCTTCCCGGCTGATCTGAGCTGCGCGTCCCACGACGGTCAATCCTCCTGGTAACCTCTTGCCCTTCAAAGTATATACCGTATGCTTACGATATATACAAAACGACGGAGGCCCGGGATGCTGATCTTGCTGAGCGACGGGGCCGGGCTGACCTCCCGGCAGGCGGCGACGGTACTGGCGCGGGCCGGGCACCAGGTCGAGGCGCTGTCCCCGCGCGGGCTGTGCCTGTGCCGGATGACCCGCCACGTGCGGCGGGTGCATGACGTCCCGCCGGTGGGCCGGGACCCGTTCGGGTGGCTGGACGCGGCGCTCGGCATCGCCGCGCGCCGCGGCGCCGACGTACTGCTGCCGGTCCAGGAGCAGGTCGCGGTGATGGCGCTGGGCCGGGACCGGATCGAGGCGGCCGGGCTGGCGACCGCGGTGCCGTCCTTCCAGGCGCTGGCGCAGGTCCAGGACAAGGTGTCGGCCCACCGCACGCTGGCCAGGATCGGGGTACCGCAGCCGCCCGCGGTGATCGCCGCCAGCGCGGCGGAACTGGCCGACGCCGCGGCCCGGCTGGCGGCGGGCGGCGAGGGGACGCCGCTGAGGCTGCCGGCGTTCGCCAAGACGCCGGTCGGGACCGCGTCGGCGGGGGTGCGGCGGGTGAGCTCACCGGAGGAACTGCGGCGGCTCGCGGCGGACTGGGACGGGCAGGACGCGTTCGGCCAGGGGGGCGTGCTGGTGCAGCAGCCGGTGGCCGGGCCGCTGGTCATGGTCCAGTCGGTGTTCGCCGGCGGCGAGCTGGTCGCGTTCGGAGCCTGCGAGCGGGTCCGCGAGGGCTCCGCGGGCGGATCCAGCCACAAGCTCGGGCGGCCGTGGCCGCAGGCACGTGAGCACCTGGCCCGGCTGGGCGCGGCCCTGGGCTGGCACGGCGCGCTGTCGGCCGACGTCATCGACGGCCCGGACGGCCCGATGTTCATCGACATCAACCCGCGCCTGGTCGAGCCGGCCAACGCGCTGGCCTGCGGCGTGGACCTGACCGGGGCGCTGGTCGAGGTGGCCATGGCGGGGCCGGCCCAGGCATCGGCAGCAGGGCCAGGCACGGTACGACCGCAGCCGGACGGGGCGCCCGGGGCGCGGACCCACCAGCTGCTGCTGGCGGTGCTCGGGGCGGCGCAGGGAGGGCGGCGCCGGGACGTGGCCCGCGAGCTGGCCGACGCCGCGCGGCGACGCGGGACCTACCGGGACAGCCAGGAGGAGCTGACGCCGGGCGGCGGCGACCTGCTGGCTCCGGTTCCCGTCGCGGTCGCGGCGCTGGCCACGCTGATCTCGCCGCCGGCCTGGCGGTGGTTCGTGGGCGGCAGCGCCGGGGCGTACTCGCTGACCCCGGCCGCGTGGGGTGAGCTGACCGCGACGGCCCGGGCGCTGGTCGCGCCCGGGCCGCAGGCGGGCCGGAGGGGAGGTCATCCCGGCCGGCCCGGGGATCAGGAAATCAGCCTCCGCTGACCTGCTGGACTCCGGATATCGTGCCCTGCGCGGTCTGCAAGGCCGAGTTCACCGACGAGGTGCCGGTGATCGCGGACTGGATCGCGGTCCAGATGGCCTGCGACACCTTCGGGTAGTTGGCGCCGTACTCCGTGGTCCGCGGCCGGGCGGTCTGGGTCTCCTTGGCGAAGACGGTGTACTCAGGCCCGCCCTTGAGCACCTGGTCGGTCACCGCGGGCTTGGTCGGCAGGTAGTACATGAGCGAGGTGACGTGCGTCATCACGTCCGGCTGCTGCATACCCTGCACCCACTCCCAGGCGAGCTTCTGCTGCTCGGTGGAGCCGCCGGCGCCCATGTCGACGGTCTCCCCGCCGAGCGGCGCGATCACAGTCTGGCCGGCCTTGTCGGTGGGAATGGGCACGATCCCGTACTGGTCGTTGTACTTCCAGCCCTTGGCGTTGAGGTCGGGGAAGATCCACGGGCCGTTGACCATCATCGCGGCGCGCCCCTGCGTGAACTGCTGGGTCAGGTCGGGGGATTGCCCCCAGTTCAGCACGGACTTGGAGGCCGAGCCGTCCTTGACCATGTTGACCCACAGCTGCAGGGCCGACGCGAACGAGGGCGTGTCCACCTTGGTCAGGCTGGCCCCGTTGCTCCAGAAGAACGGCTCGAGCTGCCAGGTCGACTGCTCGTCGGCGGTCGCGTCGAAGGCCATCCCGTAGACCGGGGGCTTGGTCAGCTTCTTGGCGTCGGCGGCCAGTTCGTCCCAGGTCGCGGGCGGCTGGAGGCCAGCTGCCTTGAGCATCGCCTTGTTGTAGAACAGGCCCACCGAGTTCGTGCCGATCGGGTAGCAGTACTGCTTGCCCTGGTAGGTACACTCCTTGATCGCGCCGGGGTAGTAGCCGCTGGTGGTGAACCCGGGCAGGTCGTTGAACGCGCGCAACTGGCCGGTGGCCGCGACCTGAGCCACGTTCGGGTTGTCGAGCAGGACGAGGCTCGGCATGTCGCCGGCGCTCGCGTCCTGCAGGACCTTGGTGATCAGGTTCGCGAAGGCGACCGCCGTCCGCTTCACGGTGACGCCGGGGTGCTCCTGCTCGAACTTCTTGTTGTACCAGTTCAGTGCGGTGTTGCCGCCGCTCGAGGTGAAGTAGTCGAGCTCGGTGATGGTGGTCTTGCCGTTGCTGCTCTCGCCTCCGCTGCTGCCCGACGAGGAGCAGCCCGCGGCGGCCAGGGCCAGCACGACCCCGCCGGCCGCGGCGAGACGCCACCGGGCTCTGCGTCTAGACGGCTTTCCTACCGTGAAGGCCCGCATGATTCCTCCAGATTTTCTGCATTTTCTGCGCTGGCCGGCCGCAGGGAGCGGCGGCTTATCCTTTGACTGAACCGACGGTGAGGCCGGCCGCGATATATCGCTGGGCGGCGATGAGCATCATGGCCGCGGGGAGAATGGCGAAGACGGCGAGCGCCATCGCCGCGCCCAGGTTCTGGGAGAACACTCCGATGTAGTTATAGATGCTGAGGGTGATCGGCTGGAGCGTGCTCCCGTTCAGCAGAGTGAGCGCGAAGATGAAGTCACCCCAGCCGTTGAGGAAGGCGAAGAGCGCGACCGTGATGATGGCCGACCGGCTCATCGGCAGGACGATCCGGACGAACGTGCCCCATTCGGTAGCGCCGTCCACCCGCGCGGCCTGCAGCACGTCGGTCGGCAGGCCGAGCATGAAGGCGCGCATGACCAGGATGCTGAACGGGACCGCGTAGCTCGCGTCGGCCAAGATCAGGCCCGGGTAGGAGTTCAGCAGGTGGAGCTTGTGGTACACGACGAACAGGCTGTTAGCGATCACAATGGACGGCAGGATCTGCGCGACCAGCAGCGACGCGACGACGGCGACGGTCGCCCGGAAGCGGTAGCGGGCCAGCGCGTGCGCGGCGGGCAGCGCGATGGCCAGCGTGAGGAGCGCGGTGGCGAGGCCGATGATCAGGCTGCTGAGGATGTGGCCGCCCTGGGTCGAGATGACCGTCCGGTAGTTGGCCAGCGTCGGCGTGGGCGGGAAGAAGTTGTAGTGCGAGCCCAGCAGCTGGTCGTTGTTCTCGAACGAGCCGACAATGACGGCGTAGACCGGGAAGAGCAGGATCGCCAGGGCGATCAGCGCCGTAATCCCGGCGATGGCCGCGGTGAACCTTCGCTGCATGCCCATGTCACGCCTGCCTCAGTGAATCGCGGTTGAGCCTGATGTATACCGGTGCGACCAGCAGGGCGATGATGAGCAGCACGGTGTTGAGGGCGGCGCCGGCGCCGTAGTCGAACTGCTGGAAGGACAGGTTATAGGCCCAGGTGGCGATCAGCTGGGTGGAGTTGGCGGGACCGCCCTGGGTCAGGCTGATGACGATGTCGAAGACCTTGACCGTGAACACGAAGCCGAGGACGAAGGTGACCTCGATGACCGGCCGGATGACCGGCAGCGTGACCCGGACCAGGCGCTGCCAGGGGCTCGCGCCGTCGATCATCGCCGCCTCCTTGAGCTCGGGTGGCACGTCTTGCAGGGCGCTGAACAGCAGCACGGTGAAGAACGGCACGCCGAGCCAGATGTTGGTGATGAGCACGGTCACGTAGGCCCAGCCGGGCGACAGCAGGTACCCGATGGGCGCGTGGATCAGGTGCACGTCCAGCAGGATCTGGTTGATCGCCCCCGCCTCGAGCTGGAACAGGAACCGGAAGATGAAGCCGGTGACCAGGAACGGCAGCAGCCAGGGCACGATGACCAGCGAGCGGGCCAGCTTGTTCAGCGGGAACCTGAGGCTGAACAGCAGCGCCAGGCCGAAGCCGATGAGGAACTGGAAGAGCAGCGACAGCACGGTGAACGACAGGGTCCGGATCAGGGCGCTCTGCGTGATCGAGTTCAGCAGGGTGACCTTGTAGTTGGACAGCCCCGCCCACGGCGCGAACAGGCTGGCGATGGTGGCCGGCGTGGTCTGCTCGAAGGACAGGATCAGGTTGTACAGGACCGGCACCACGAACGCGAACAGGACGTAAAGCCCGGCCGGGAGCAGGAACGCCAGCCGGGCGGTCCGGCGGTAGCGCGCCCGGCGGTCACGGCCGGCCGCGCCGGGCCGCCCGGCCGGGCTGGCCGGGCGCGGCGGCTCGGTCCGGACACTGGGGGCAGCCGGGTTCAAGCCGATTCACCCCCAGCGGAGCTGATAGAACCGAGCGGGCCGAACGGGCTGACGTTCCCGCGCACGTACACCGGGATCAGCTCGAGCGGGGCCGGCGCGGTGATGCGGCGCCCGCCCTCGACTGGTTCCCCGGTCCAGGCGTCTCGCCACGATCCCGGCGGCAGGTACAGTTCCCGTTCCCGGGCGCCCTCGGTGATCACCGGGGCGACCATGATGTCGTCGCCGAACATGAACTGGTCCTCGACCTCCCAGCAGGCGGGGTCGGCGGGGAAGTTCAGGAAGAGCGGGCGCATCGGCGGCAGGCCGGTCTCGTGCGCCACCGTCATCTGGTCCATCACGTACGGCCGCAGCCGTTCCCGCAGGAACATCAGATGCCGGATGATCTCGTATTCGGCATCGCCGAACGCCCATACCTCGTTGGCCGCGCCGGTCTGCTCCGAGCCCACCAGGGTGCCCGGCTGGCGGATCCCGTGCAGCCGGAAGACCGGGCAGAACACGCCGAACTGGAACCAGCGCACGATGAGCTCGCGGAACGACGGCGAGTTGATGTCGCCGCCCTTGAACCCGCCGATGTCGGTGGTCCACCAGGGGATGCCGGACAGGCCGATGTTCAGCCCGGCCGGGATCTGCCGGCGCAGGTCCTCGAAGGTGGAGTCGATGTCGCCGGACCACACCAGCGCGCCGTACCGCTGGCTGCCGGCCCAGGCGGACCGGCACAGCAGCACGATCTCCTGCTCGCCCTCGGCCAGCATGCCCTCGTAGAACCCGCGGGCATGCAGCATCGGGTAGGCGTTGCCGACCTCGAGGCCGGGGCCGATGTGGTAGCGGAGGTTGTCCGGCTGATCGGGCACCAGCTCGGGCTCGCAGGCGTCCAGCCACCAGGTCCTGATGCCGTACTTGAGGTAGTTGCCCCTCACCTTGGACCAGATGTAGTCGCGGGCCCGCGGGTTGGTGGCGTCGTAGAAGGCCATCGGCACCCGCGCCGTCGAGCCCCGGTCCCAGATGGCCAGCTGCAGGCCGAGGCCGCGCTCGTTCGCCACGAGGAGCCCGAGGTCCGCCATCTCGGCGTAGTTCTCGCTGGCCGGGTTGACCGTCGGCCAGATGGACACCATCAGCTTGATGCCGAGCTGGTCGAGCTCGGCCACCATCGCGGCTGGGTCGGGCCACTCGTCCGGGTCGAACTTCCAGTCGCCCTGGCGGGTCCAGTGGAAGTAGTCGATGACGATGACCGAGACCGGCAGGCCGCGGCGCTTGTACTCGCGCGCCACCGCCAGCAGCTCGTCCTGGGTCTTGTAGCGGAGCTTGCACTGCCAGAACCCGGACGCCCACTGCGGCAGCAGGGGCGCGCGCCCGGTGACCCCGGTGTAGGCGCGGACCAGGGCGGCCGGCTCGGCCGCGGCGGTGATCCAGTAGTCCCACTGCCGGGTGGCCTCGGACACCCAGCGGGTGGCCGTGGTGCCGAGCTCGACCCGGCCGATCCCGGGATGGTTCCACAGGAAACCGTAGCCCCGGCTGGACAGCAGGAACGGGATGGAGACCTCGGTGTTGCGCTGGATCAGCTCGACGACCGCGCCCTTCTGGTCGAGGCGGCCGTGCTGGTGCTGGCCGAGGCCGTAGAAGCGCTCCCCGTCCCGGGCGCCGAACTGCACCTCGAACCGGTGCATCCCGCCGGCCGCGGAGGAGTACCGGCGGGTCGGCGGCCCGGTGAAGTGCGGGGTCGTCTCGGCCAGCAGCTCGGTACCGGCGGCGTCGGTGAACCTGAGCTGGCCCGCGGCCGAGATCTCGGCGGTCAGGCCGCCGTTGGTGAGGCGCGCCGATCCGTCGCCGATCTCGATCGGGCCGCCGGCTCCGGTCGCTGGTGAGCCGGGCACGAGCGCGCCGGGCTGGTCGTCGCGGATCTTCTCCCACAGCGTCCCGCGGACCCGGAGGCTATCCGGGCCCCACGGCTCGATGCGGACGGTCTCGTGCCCGCCCCGCCACTCGAGGGCCTGGTCATCACGCGTGAAGACACCCATGTCCCACAGCTCTCCATCGGGCCGTTTAGGCAAGGCTTTTCCAAACCGGATGCTAGAACCGATTCGTTCCAAGCGTCAAGGTCTAGCAGCACTTTTCAGTAGATGAGGTGTTGCGACAGAGTACGAAAGGAAACTTCACAAACGACCTTTTCCTCACCTATACTCAGGCGATCAGATCGCCCGCGAGCAGCCAGGCCCGGTGCTGACGAACAGTGCTGACCAACAGGGGCCTTCGACCAGAGGGAGGCGACCGCGATGCCTCCTGGCAAGTCTCCTGCGACCATCAGCGACGTGGCCCGCCTGGCGGGCGTGTCGCCGGGCACGGTGTCCAAGGCGCTCAACGGGCGCGGCGCCCTGTCGCACGGCACCATCGCGCGCATCCAGCAGGCCGCCGAGCAGCTCGGCTACCAGCCGAACGCGCTGGCCCGCGGGCTGCTGGCCGGCCGCACCTTCACGGTCGGGCTGATCACCACCGACAGCTTCGGCCGGTTCAGCATCCCGGTGATGCAGGGCGCCGAGGACGCGCTCGGCCCCGGGCGCATCTCCGTCTTCCTGTGCGACAGCCGGGACGACCAGATCCGGGAGCAGCACTACCTGCGTACCCTGCTCGAGCGCCGGGTCGACGGCATCATCGTGACCGGCCGCCGCCAGGACCCGCGCGAGCCGATCGGCAGCGACATACCGGTCCCGGTCGTCTACGCGATGACCTCGTCCACCGACCCCGCCGACCTGTCGCTGGTCCCCGACGACGCCGAGGGCGGCGCCGACGCGGTGCGGCACCTGCTCAGCACCGGGCGCACCAAGATCGGTCACGTGACCGGCCCGCGCTCGTTCCTGGCCTCCCGGCTGCGGACCCAGGGCGCGGAGGAGACGCTGGCCGCGGCCGGGCTCGAGCTGGCCACGGGCGGGCCGCTGTACGGCGAGTGGACCGAGGAATGGGGCCGCCAGGCCACCGACGCCCTGCTCCGCGCCGCCCCCGACCTGGACGCGATCTTCTGCGGCAACGACCAGATCGCCCGGGGCGTGGCCGACGCCGTGCGCGAGGCGGGCCGGCGGGTGCCCGAGGACATCGCGCTGGTCGGCTTCGACAACTGGGAGGTCATCGCGGCTGCCTGCCGGCCCCCGCTGACCACGGTGGACATGAACCTGCGGGAGCTGGGCCGGATCGCGGGCGAGGAACTGCTGGCGGCCATCGACGGCCACCCGAGCGCGGGCATCCGGCGGCTGCCGTGCACGCTGGTGCTGCGGGAATCGAGCCGTCCGCGGCATGCTGCCCGGACCTAGGGCCGCCCGCACGTAGGCACGCACGGACCGGTGCGGGATGACCAGCCCCGGTGACGCTGGCCGGGCCCGGGACGCTGGCGGCGACCGGGGCGGCGCCGTTATCGGGCGCCGTTATCCGGCGCCGTTACTCATCGAGGGCGGCGGCGTCGGCGGGGACGTCGACGGAGTACTGCCGCAGGATTTCCAGCGGGACGATCTCGAGCGCGCGCTCGTGGGTCGAGGCCAGCACCACCGGGGCGGCGGCACCGTCCTTGTGCGCCTGCAGCCAGTTGGCCGCGGTCACGCACCACCGGTCGCCCGGTACCAGCCCGGGGAACCGGAACTGGGGCATCGGCGTGGCCAGGTCATTGCCGATCCGGCGCTGGTGCTCGAGGAACTCCGACGTCACCACCGCGCAGATGGTGTGGCTGCCCAGGTCGTCCGGGCCGGTCATGCAGTACCCGTCCCGGTAGAAGCCGGTGAGCGGATCGGTGCCACATGACTCGAGCTCGCCGCCGAGCACATTACGGTCGCTCATGCATTGCAGTATCCGCACCGTGACCGCCGGTCCGCAAGATCACGTGCCTGGACAGGTCCCGGCGGGGCGTTTAGTCTTGACTGTATGGTCAGTCAAGACTATCGTTTCCGTCCCTCCGCTCCTCCCCCGGCGCCGCTCGATCGCGGTGAACTCGGGCTCTCGCTCCGCCCGTTCGGTGAAAGCCGGATGCTGCCGCGGGCGGCGTACGTGGACCCCGCCGTGTTCGGCTGGGAGCAGCGGCACTTCTTCGGCGGCGGCTGGATGTGCGTGGCGCGCAGCGAGCAGCTGCCGGAGCCCGGTGACCAGCGCGCCGAGGCCACCGGCGAGGGCGGCGTGCTGCTGGTCCGCGGCGAGGACGGCGAGCTGCGGGCGTTCGCGAACAGCTGCCGGCACCGCGGCCACGAGCTGCTGCCGTGCGGCCAGGGCGCCCAGGGCAAGGCGATCATCTGCCCGTACCACGCCTGGACCTACTCGCTGGACGGGTCGCTGCAGGGCGCCGCGGGGTTCAGGAAGCAGCGCGGCTTCGACTTCAGCGAGTGGGGCCTGAACCAGCTGCCGGTGACCGAATGGCACGGGCTGGTGTTCGTGGACGGCTCCGGCGGCGCGGGCTACGGTTCCGGGTCGCTGACCGAGGCGCTGGCCAAGCTGGACGAGATCGTCGCCCCGTACGAGCCGGAGCGCCTGGTGACGGCCGGCGGGCACCGCTACGACGCCAGGGCCAACTGGAAGACACTCACCGAGAACTATCACGAGTGCTACCACTGCCCGTCCATCCACCCCGAGCTGTGCCAGGTCAGCCCGCCCCAGAGCGGCGAGAACTACGCCGCCGACGGCGCCTGGATCGGCGGCTGGATGGACCTGCGCGACGGCATGACGACGATGTCGCTGACCGGCGCGAGCGACGGCGTGCCGCTGCGCGGGCTGGACGCCCACGGGCTGCGCACCGTCGTCTACATCAACATCTTCCCGAACGTGCTGCTCAGCCTGCACCCGGACTACGTCATGACACACCGGCTGATCCCGGTGGCCGCGGACCGCACCACGATCGAGTGCACCTGGGCCTTCGCGCCCGAGGCAGTGGCCCGGCCGGACTTCGACCCCAGCTACGCGGTGGAGTTCTGGGACATCACCAACACCCAGGACTGGGCCGCGTGCGAGTCCGTGCAGCGCGGGCTGTCCACGCCGCACGCCACCCCCGGGCCGCTGTCGCCGTCCGAGGACGCGGTCTACTCCTACGTCACCTGCCTCGCCCGGGGCTACCTCGGCCAGTCGGTCTGGAGCCCGGTAGCGTAGGCCGCGTGACCATACTTGACATCCCCGTAAAGACCCTTTCCGGGCAGGAGTCCTCGCTCGGTGCCGCGGCACCGGGCGCGGCCCTGCTCGTCGTCAACGTCGCCTCCAAGTGCGGGCTGACGCCGCAGTACACCGCGCTGGAGAAGTTGCACGAGCAGTTCGCCGCGCGCGGGCTGTCCGTGGTCGGCTTCCCGTGCAACCAGTTCGGCGGGCAGGAGCCCGGCACGTCCGACGAGATCGCCGGGTTCTGCTCGGCGACCTACGGGGTCACCTTCCCGATGTTCGAGAAGATCGAGGTGAACGGGCCCGGGCGGCACGAGATCTACGACACGCTCACCTCGGCGCCGGACGCTGACGGCGAGACGGGCGACATCCAGTGGAACTTCGAGAAGTTCCTGGTCCGCCCGGACGGCACCGTGGCCGCCCGGTTCCGCCCGCGGACGGAGCCTGACTCCCCCGAGGTCCTCGCCGCCATCGAGGAGATCCTCCCGGATTAAGTGGCCGTTCGGCGCCAGCGGGTCAGGCGAGCTGGGCGGGGCCGCGTTTGGTCATCTGGCGGGCGATGATCATGCGCTGGATCTCGCTGGTGCCCTCCCAGATGCGCTCGACCCGGAGCTCGCGGAAGAAGCGCTCGGCCACGTTCTCGCGCATGTAGCCGCGGCCGCCGAACACCTGGACCGCGCGGTCGGCGACCCGGCCGGCCATCTCGGAGGAGTAGAGCTTGGCCATCGAGCACTGCGCGTGCGAGATCTTCACGTCGGCGCCGCGGTCGATGCCGCGGGCCGTCTCGTAGACCATGGCGCGGGCCGCGAACAGCTCGGTCAGGCTGTCCGCCAGCATCCCCGCCACCAGGCCGTACTCGCTGATGGGCTGGCCGCCGACCACGCGGCCGGCCGCGAACGCGGTCATCTCCGCGGTGAGCCGCCCGGCCGCGCCGAGGCAGCGGGCGGCCACCATCATCCGCTCGAACCGGAACCACTCGTACGCGAAGGCCATCCCGTCGCCCTCGGCGCCGACCAGGTTCGCGGCCGGGACGCGGACGTCTTCGAACGCGACGATCGGGTGGTGGTGGCCGATCGTGTGCGAGTACTCCGGCGTCCGCACCACCCGGACGCCCGGGCTGGGCAGGTCGACCAGGAACATCGCGTGCTCGCCGCTGGGCAGCTTGCCCTGGAAGAACGCGTAATCAGCGGCGTTGTAGGAGGTCACGTGCCACTTGACCCCGTTGAGCAGGTACTCGTCGCCAGCCGGGACGGCGGTCGCCTCGATCGCGTCGACGTCGGAGCCCGCGCCCTCCTCGGTGATCGCGTAGCACTCCTCGCGCTCCCCCGCGATCGTCGGCCGGACGTAGCGCTCGAGCTGGTCCGGGGTAGCCACGGCGGGCAGCCAGGACGGCGGGGTGGTCGCGACCCAGCCCAGCGCGTTGGTCACGCGGCCCATCTGCTCCTGGACCAGTACCTGCTGGAGTGCGCTGCAGCCGCCGCCACCGAGGTCGCTCGGCATGTTCGTGGCCGTCAGGCCGAGCTCACGGGCGCGCTTGGCGTGGGCAGCGGTGACGTCGGGCGGCAGCTCGCCGCCGGATCGTTCGGCTTCTTCCTCGAACGGGATCAGCTCGTCCGCGAACCCGCGGGCCCGCGCCTGGATCTGCAGATCATCATCGGTCAACCCGTACATGCGGCGGTACCTCCAGGCGCCAGCCCTGTCGTGCCCGGCTTATTGACTGAATGTTCAGTCTATGCCAGCATCGGTTCTGTGCCAATGACTGAAACCGCTGATGCCGTCGTGGTGGGCGGCGGGACGATTGGCGCCTGGTGTGCCTATTTCCTGCGCCAGGCCGGGCTGGGCCGGGTCATCCTGCTCGAGAAGGGCATCCTCGGCGAGGGTGCCAGCAGCCGCGCGGCCGGCGTGGTCCGGCTGCAGGGCGGCACGCCGGCCGCGGTGCGGCTGAGCCAGTGGTCCCGCGCCTTCTACCTGCGCCAGCGCGACGAGATCGGGACCGACTCCGGCTTCACCGAGCAGGGTTACCTGCTGCCCTGCTTCACCGAGGCGGAGGTGGCGGCCGCCCGTTCGCGGATGGAGATGCAGGCCGCGCTCGGCCTCCCGGTGCGGTGGCTGAATCCGGGTGAGGCGGACGCGGCCAACCCGGCGCTCGCGCCCGGCCAGACGCTCGGCGGCACCTTCTGCGACCAGGACGGGTTCATCGCGCCGCCGCGCAACGTCGCCGCCTACACGGTGGCGCTGATCCGCAGCGGCGTCGAGGTCCGCGAGCACGTGGCTTTCCTGGGCCTGGGCGGGGACGGCACTCGTTCGGCTGAAGGGTCTTCGGCTGGCTCGGTCGAGACCAGCCAGGGGCGGATCAGTGCCGGCCTGGTCGTGCTGACCGGCGGGCCGAAGCTGGCCGAGGTCGGCCGGCGGGCCGGCCTGCGCATCCCGGCCGGCGGCGTCCGGCACCAGGTGGCGGTGACCGAGCGCCACCCCGGCCTGGACCCGGCCCGGGTGCCGATGGTCTTCGACCTGGCCGAAGGACTGTACTGGCGGCCGGAAGAGGGCGGCCTGCTGTTCGGCATGAGCAACCCGGACGAGCCGCCCGGCGACAACCGCGAGGTGGACGAGGAGTACCTGGCCACGATGCGGACCCGGATGGCCGCGCTGGTCCCGGCCACCGCCGGGCTCGGGCTGCGCCGGGTCTGGGCCGCGACCATCGACTACACCTCGGACCACATGCCCATCATCGGCCGCGCGCCGGGGCTCGAGCACGTCACGGTGGCCGGGGCGGCCGGGGCCGGCATGATGTGGGGCCCGGGCCTGGCCCGGGCCACGGCGGACGTCGCGCTCACCGGCGCCTCCGACGTGCTCGACACCTCAGGGCTCGGCCTCGACCGCTTCGACGAGGCCGGCCGCAGCCGCCTCGCCACCGACCCCATCGCATTGCCTTTCCCGGAGAGGATCGCATCATCATGATCACCGTTACCCCGTACCTGGCCGCCGCGGCCGACGCCAAACTCGAGGACTGGGGGCCGCTCGAGGAGGCCCTGCCTAATCCCGGGGGCGAGCCGATGCAGACCTCGGGCATCACCTTGTGGTCCGGCGAGGGCGCCCAGGAGGCCGGCGTCTGGGAATGCACGCCGGGCCCGTCCCGGTGGAGCCTGGAGGACAACGAGTTCGTGCACATCCTGTCCGGCCGGATGACGGTCACGCCGGACGGCGGCGAGCCGGCCGAGATCGGCCCGGGTGACACCGCCGTCTTCCCCCGCGGCTGGGCCGGCACCTGGCAGCTCCACGAGACCATCCGCAAGCTCTACGTCCTGTTCTGACCGTAAGTTTCTGAAAGTTCCGGCCGCCCCCGGCCGCCGGCCGCGACAACGTGATCGATAACCTGAAGGCATGGAATATCGGACGCTAGGAAGCAGCGGCTGCGCCGTGTCGAGCCTGTGCCTGGGCACGATGACGTTCGGGGCCGAGACCGACGAGCCAGGATCGCACCAGCAGCTCGACCGCTTCATCGAGGCGGGCGGCAACTTCGTGGACACGGCCGACGTGTACGCCGGCGGCCGGTCCGAGGAGATCATCGGCCGCTGGTTCGCCGACCGCCCGGCCGACGTCACCGAGCCCGTGGTGCTGGCCACCAAGGGACGGTTCGGGTCGGGCTCACCGAACGCGGACGGGCTGTCCGCCCGCCACCTGACCCGCGCGCTGGACGCCTCGCTGCGCCGCCTCGGCCTGGACTCGGTCGACCTGTACCAGGTGCACGCCTACGACGCGCTGACGCCGGTCGAGGAGACGCTGCGCACGCTGGACCGGTTCATCCAGGCGGGCAAGATCCGCTACTACGGGCTGTCCAACTTCACCGGCTGGCAGCTGACCAAGGCCGTGCACCTGGCCCGGGCGCTGAACGTGGCCGGGCCGGTCACCCTCCAGCCGCAGTACAGCCTGCTGTCCCGGGAGATCGAGTGGGAGATCGTGCCCGCCTGCCTGGACGCCGGGCTCGGCCTGCTGCCGTGGAGCCCGCTCGGCGGCGGCTGGCTGTCCGGCAAGTACCAGCGCGACCAGCGCCCGGCCGGCGCCACCCGGCTCGGCGACGACCCGAACCGGGGCATGGAGGCCTACGACCGGCGCGGCACCGAGCAGACCTGGAACGTCATCGACGAGGTGCAGAAGATCGCCGAGAGCCACGGCGTGTCCATGGCCGAGGTCGCGCTGGCCTGGGTGACCGCCCGGCCCGCGGTCACCTCCACCATCCTCGGCGCCCGGACGCTGGAACAGCTCGAGGCCAACCTGGGTTCGGCCGGCCTGGAGCTCACCGCGGCCGAGACCGCCGCGCTGGACGCGGTCAGCCACCCGGCCGTCGCCGACTATCCCTACGGCGAACTCGGCGAGGACCAGCGCTCCCGCACGCTGCCCAACAGCGGCTGAGCGCATCGGTTTTCAGGCTGAGGCGCGGAGTGGGTCAAGGGCTGGCGGGGCCGCCGCCGCGGGCGGGGGAATCGAAGTCGCCGGTGCCGTCGGGGGTGCCGGCGCCGTGGTGGCCGGGGTAAGAGTGCTGGCCTGAGGCGGGGACGAGCTGGGGGTGCCCGTCGCCGCGGGACAGCTGGCTGATCTTCAGGTAGCGGACGATCTCCCGCCACTGGCTGGCGGCCACGATGACGACGGAAGCCGGGATCAGCAGGCGGAGCGCTTTGCGGGCCATAGTGTGTTCCCTCCGTTAATCGCAGCCTTCCCGTGACCAAGGCGGCCAAACAGGGCATTGATTCGTTACCAGGTGCCGGGTGACGCTAAATGTCATGGTGTGGCGGATCCATTTCAGCCCGGACGACCTGGACCGTATCCAGCTCCGGCCGACACTGGGGCCGCTGGCCGAGACGGTGCTGGCGGTGGGGTTGCTGCGCAACCCGGAGCAGCCGCGCACGCTGCTCGGCGAGTGGCGCGGCCAGGTCCAGGACCGGATCTCGCTGCGGGCGCGGCCGCTGATGGCGCTGATCCCGCCCGGCTGCATGGGCGTGGACCTGCCGACGCTCACCGGGGAGACCGCCACCATCGAGCAGGGCGTCAAGGCGCTGCTCGAGGTGCCGCGCGAGCACCTGCTGGTCGAGATGGCCTACACCAACCGGTGGAACCGGCTGTCCCCGGCCGCGTGGGCGCTGGCCGAGCCGGGCGCCCGGCCCGACCTGGCCGAGGCGACCGAGGCCGCCTACCGCGACCTGATCCAGCCGTTCTGGCACCGGATCCGGGCCAGCCTGCACGCCGAGCAGGCCGCCCGCAGCCGGACGCTGGCCCGCAAGGGCGGCGGACAGCTGCTCGCCTCGCTGCAGGGCCCGCGGATCCGCTGGCGGCCGCCGGTGCTCGAGATCTTGAAGCCCAGCCACCTGGACATGGAGCTGGAGGGCCGGGGCCTCGCGGTGATTCCCTCGGTGTTCATCGGCAAGGAACCCAGCCTGCACGAGAACCCGAACGACTGCACCGAGACGCCGCGGCTGATCCTGCCCGCGGCGGACGCCGGGCGCGCGTGGCTCTGGGAGCGCCGCCGGTCCCCCGGCGCGGCGCTGGCCGCGCTGGTCGGCCGGAACCGGGCCGCGGTGCTGGCCAGCGTGGCGGACGGCTGTACCACGACCGAACTGGCCCGCCGGGCCAACATCTCGCTCGCCGCCGCCAGCCAGCACGCGTCGGTGCTGCGCGGCGCGGGCCTGATCGCCAGCCTGCGCCAGGGCGGCGCGGTGCTGCACGTGCTCACGCCGCTCGGCGCGGAGCTGCTGCAAGCCAGCTAGCTGAGAGTCCGGGCCGGGGTGCCCGCGGCGGGCGGATGGGTCATGATCGGAACATGACCGTC
>Ga0136846_1235907_pt1 | contig 39119 bp, 31 predicted proteins | sample HopSoiMetagenom2_FD_96841 | JGI IMG/M metagenome (GOLD analysis project Ga0136846, IMG submission 96841) | Grasslands soil microbial communities from Hopland, California, USA - 2 Assembly 2016 (version 4) | ecosystem: Environmental > Terrestrial > Soil > Grasslands | place: USA: Hopland...
TGACGTGCGCTGCCGGATATTTTGCTGCGTCAATTCCAAAGGTATCGCTTAAAAACAGATTCACTGATTCCTCGATCTCTGGCTCAAAACGGAGCCGCTCCTCAAAGTGCGCTTCCGTTTCCATTTCCTTCGGCAAAGGGGAGACGCCGTGATCCGCGGTTAAAATCACCAGCGTCCTCGATAAAAGCTTCCTCGCGTCCAGCCAGTTGAGAAATCCGCTTAACTGCCGGTCCATCTGCAGTGTGATTTCCAGCACTTCGGCGCTGTCCGGCCCGTAGGCGTGGCCGACATAGTCGTTGCTCGAGAAATTGATCGCCAGCAGGTCCGGAATTTCGTCCGCGCCGAGCCTTTCCTCTTCGACAATCCTCTCCGCTGTCTCGAATACAAAATCGTTCCCGAAGGGCGAGAATGTAAACGCCTTATAATTTGTTCCCGAAAGAATGTGGGAGTTCGTCAACGGCCGCGTCCAGGTACGATCCAGTTTCGCGGTTTTTTGGAAATTCCAAACATTGTTCGTGAGCACGTCCAGCCGGCGGGTCGTTCCTCCATTGAAGTTTTTTAACCAGGGCCAGAGCGTGCCGTTTGTCCGATAATAAGTGCTGGTCACCCAATTCCCCGAATCTTCGTCAAACCAGATCACCCCGTCCGCCAAATGGCCGCCCATCAAAATCGCCGCGCGATCTTTCAACCCGAGCGCCCATACCTTTGCCTTTCCGGCGCTCGCCAATTTCAACTCATCGCCCACCGTCGTGACCTTCAGTTCGATCGGCGAAACCGTCGGAAGTTGTGTTTTCCCGGGATTTCCAACGATCTTCCCGTTTGGATCGGCGGCGCTATAAAGCTTTTTCCCCAACGCGCGGTCGAACCAGTAGTTACCCACAATGCCGCTCTTGTACGGATAAGCGCCTGTCAGCAAAGCGGCGTGACCGGGAGCAGTAAACAAAGGAAAATGCGTATGGTGCGCGTCCACAAACCAGGCGCCATTCTGTTCAAGATGTTTGAATCCACCCACCCGCTTCTTTCCTTTTTCCCCTTTGAACCTGGCCGGGAGAAACAAATCGTCATAACGGGTCAGGTAATCCGAGCGAAATTGGTCAATCGAAATTAACACAACCAACCTCGGCTTCTCCGCGCCTGTCGCGCATGTCAGCAACGACGCCCATCCCAAAATAAAAAACACCACGGCACCCGCCCGTTGTTTCATACGCGGAATAGAATGAGAGAGATTCCTGACAGAGGAAAGTTTCCTTTGCATTGTCACCCGGTTTTTACAAAACCTTATACAATTTTCCATTCGGCGGTGTCCTGTTAATATAGCAGCGAAGCACAGCCATGTACGTCCTACCCCTGGTTACTCGTGAACTTCAGGTCGCCCTGCGACGACCCTGGACCTTTCACCTGCGCAAATGGGTCGGCGGCGGCACCATGGCCGTAACGGTCTGGGCTTTTCTGGTCTGGGGCAACTCCACGGGACGCGTCGGTGAAAATCTTTTCAAAACTTTGACCTTACTGGCCGGGCTCGCCTGCATTTTTATCGGCATTTTTCTCACCAGCGACTGTCTCAGCCGCGAACGCCGGGAAGGCACGCTCGGTTTTCTTTTCCTGACTGATCTTTATCCTGCCGATGTCGTCCTCGGCAAGCTCTCCGCTGCCGGAATCGTGCCGGCCAGCCTTCTTCTCGCGATGTTTCCCGGTTTCGCGGTTTGCCAATTCGCCGGCGGCGTTAGTATCGGCGAATTCTGGCGAACGATGCTCGCCCTCAGCCTCACTCTCCTTTTCGTTCTCAGCACCACGGTCTTTATCTCCAGCCGCAGCACCAGCCACCGCCAATCGTACGGCTGGGCCAGCGCTCTTCTCATCATACTCAATCCTCTCTGGCTCTGCGCGGCCGCCTTCGACGACAATTATCGCCTCTCTCGCATTCATTTTCTCGGCCTTACAACCATTCCGCTTTACTGGATCGAACTCGCCGGGTTTTTCATGCTCACGGCTCTTTTCATCTTCGCCGCCTGCCAGGTCATTGACCACAACTGGCGCGACAAAGAAAAATTTCTCATCTCGATCGAACGGAAGAAACAAACCACCTGGCTCGGCAGACACGTTCTCGAAGAACAGCCGATTGTCTGGCTGATGCTCCGTCGCCGCGAAACCAGCAAACGCCTGGACCTGATCGCAATGACCGCCTTCGCCCTCATTTTTGCCCTGCTCACGACATGGACCTTTGATCCGAAAAGAAAATATCTTTTCCTCGCGCTTCTCTTTGCGCCGCACCTCGGTTATCAGCTCCTGGCCCTCGCCCGCACCGCATACTCGTTTTACCTGGATAGGCAGGACGGTTCACTCGAACTGTTGCTCGGCACCCGCATCAGCGTCGAAGAAGTCTTCGGCGGGTTTTATTCCTATCTTCTCCGGCATTCCGGACGCGTTCTCTGGCTCCTCACCGCGATTGACCTTGTCAGTTGCGCCTCATTCATTGTCGCCCGCGACATGGCCTTCGCCGCACTCCCTTTCGCCATGGGCGCGACTCTCTGGAGCACCGTGGTTGGACTGGGCTGGCTTGGCGTTTATCGCTCTCTCATGACCAATCACCCACTGCACGCGATGACCGCAACCTTCTTTCGGCTCTCATTTTTTCCTCTACTGGTCACCGGCATCTTTCTCCTCAGTCCCCGAGCGGACCTCGCTCAAATCATGGTCTTCTGGATTATTTCCACCGCGTTTATCGCTCTCTTCTTTGCAATGGATGCCCGGAGCGCCTTACTGAAACACGGCCGCTCACTCCTCATGCGTCCCTACAGTGAAAAACCTCCTCACATCGAGAGCGAACTTTCGTTCATCAATTGGGATGATGCCGCCCCAAGCCCGTCGCCATCGCCAGTCGTGCAGGAAGAACCGCAACGAGCCTGAATCACTTCAGTCGGGCATCCTTGAAGAACTCCGCATGTCCATCCAGGTACAGGCGGTTGCGTCCCTTCGGATGAGCCGCTCGGCCCTTGAGCGCGTCCGCCACCGCGGGAATCGTTCCCGGAAAGTACGGATCGACCGCCAGCTCCACACCCGAAGGACCGTTCGGATCACCAATCGTCGGATTGTTCGCCAATTTCGCATCCGCGACCGACTGCTCAATTGTCTTTCCCCAAAAATCGTCCAACGGAATATCGGCATCGATCCGATCGAATCGCCAGAGCCAATACCGCGTCACCAGAGCGTTTGTCTGCGTCGAAGTGGCCTGCTCCACCTGCACCGCGTGGGCCAGAGGCGAGTTAAAAATCGACGGGCAGGACCAAATCTCCCGCCCGCTCAAGTTGTTGCTCAGTATGATCGCCGCCCATCCGCCGCGCGGGTCGGATTTCGGCCAATCGCTCCAGGGCATGTAACCGCCCGGCAAACTTTGCTTTAGATCGCGGCGATCCGGGAAGCGGTCCTGCGAATCATCCAAGTACATCGTGAACGCGATGCCCATTTGCCGCAGACTGGAAAGGCAACTCGTCTGGCGCGCCTTCCCTTTGGCCCGCGCCAGCGCCGGAAGCAAAAGACTCGCCAGAATGGCAATGATCGCGATCACCACCAGCAATTCGATCAAAGTGAAAGCGCGCCGGGACAAGCCATCTGAAGTGCGGTCATTTTCCATTCACAGCCCGCCTCAACGGGAGTTCAAATCCTACCGGATTCGGTCAATGCGCGCAACGCGTCTCGGTGGCGGTTCTTATCGCTTCGCGCGTTTCAAAGCTTCCGCATATTTCTTCGGGAGCTTCACGGCACCGCCTTCCGCGTTCCACCACCGCGGCGTCTCGCTGTAGATCCAGACATATTTATCGGCCACATTCAGGGCCGCTCGCGTTGCCGTTTCCAAACCCTCCGAGGTAAAATAATTCTTCGACGCATCTTCGCTCCAGCCCCGCTTCCGCCAGTCATGATCAAGCCACAGGCCGAAGCCGATCGAAACAAACTGATGATACCTCTCCTCGTCACTGACAATCGGCAGTAGCCGGTCCTTCGTTTCTTTGTAACCCTCCGCAAACTTCTCCGGCTCGCGCCACGAATAAGCCGTCTCGTGCCCGTCAACGATAATCGTTTTTCCTCTGGCCGCCGCAAACATTCCATCCAGGAACGGCGCGAGCAGCCCGTAATGACATTCCGCAAGTGGAATACGCCCGTGCCGGGATTCGTCCCACGGCAGGCGATATCCAAACGTGAGAAACACAACCAGGTCCGGATACCCAGCCTGGAAGGCTTCCATCACTTCCTTTCCGCGCTTGCGACACTGCGCGGCGTAAACTTCCCACGATTTCATTGGCTGGTCGGCGGGCTTGCTCTTGTCATAGGTGTCGCGCTGCTTTCGATAATCGAAAAGCATCCCTTCGTACTGCTCGATATCAAATAGAACTCCGGAACAATTCGCCTCACGCGCAAAATCAGCCGCCAGCCGCGCATTCTTCAAAACCGCCCCATAATCATCGAACCAGTCGAGCTTCGCCGGCGTGGTGTTGAATCGGACAAAATTCTCTTTAAACCGGCCAAACTCAGTCTGCCTTAAATCACGCAACGCTTCGGCCAGATCCTCTGAGCCAAACGTATTTGTGCCCCAGCTTTCCCACGTAAAGCTTCCGCTCTTGCCGTCCGCTCTCTTATACTGCGCATGAAAAACGCATCCGTCGAACGGTGTCGCCTGCATCTCTTTAATATGCTCGCGAATGAACTTCGTATCCGGCTCGTCCCAACCAAACTCAATCAACTTCTTCGACGCCAAATCTGCCGCCAATGACGAGACACTCGTAACGAAAGCGGCTGCAACAAACAAAACTCCCTTGCCTCGCATAATCTAAAACGCCGCCCTGTACACAAAGACCGCTAAAAACGCGCCCACAATCGGCGCCACCACCGGAATCCACGCGTATCCCCAATCACTATCCCGTTTGTTCGGAATCGGCAGCAGCGCATGCATGATTCGCGGTGCCAGGTCACGCGCGGGGTTGATCGCGTAACCGGTCGTGCCGCCAAGCGAAAGTCCGATCACCAGCACTACCAGGCCCACTGGGAGTGCATCAAGGGATCCCAGTCCACCAGCAGGGCTGGTGATATGCAGCACCGCGAACGCCAGGACAAAAGTGCCGATCATTTCTCCCACCACATTGGATGGAGTTGAACGGATGGCGGGCATGGTGCAAAAAACCGCCAGCTTCGCATTCGGATCGTCCGTGCTGTCGAAGTGCGGTTTGTACTGCAGCCAGACCAGGAACGCTCCGAGTCCGGCACCCAGCATTTGCGCGCCGAGGTAGAGCGGCACATCTCCCCAATCAAATTTTCCGGAAAGGGCCAGGGATAACGTGACCGCCGGATTCAAATGCGCCTTGCTCGCTACCGAGCTGATGAAAACCGCCACAAAGACCGCCATCCCCCACCCGGACGTGATCACAATCCACCCGCTGTTTTGCCCTTTGGTCCGTTGCAGCAAAACATTGGCGACAACCCCGTCGCCCAAAAGCACCAGCAACATCGTGCCGATCATCTCCCCGAGAAATGGAGTCATAAAGTTAGTGGAATCTGCGAAAGAATTACGACCGACGCCGACTCTGGCAAGGTCAAACCTCGCCTTCGCCTCTCCTGCGACGTATGAGTGGCATTCATCCAGGCTGACTCCCAAGGATTGCGAAGAGCGTTGCGATTTCGAAGCGCGGCGCATCAAGAGGATTGCGGGCGAAATGAATTTCGGAATACTCCGGGAATGCCCATTTACGAGGATTTGGTCGATAAGGTGGTTCTTTTAACAGGTGGCGCCAATGGCATTGGGCGAGCGACGGTCCGGGCTTTTTCGCGCCAGGGCGCAAAGGTCTTGTTTTGTGATCGTGATGAAAAGGCGGGAAGCGCGTTGGAGGAGGAGGTGCCGAATGCCAGATTCACCAAAGTTGATTTGCGTCAGGAAACAGAGGTGATCCGGTGGATATCGAAAGCAAAGAAGGATTTCCGGAAGATCGATGTGCTGGTGAACAATGCGGCCATTGATCCAAGGATTTCATTGAATGAGCTGACGACGGCGCGTCTGGACGAGCTGTTCGACATTAATCTGAAGGCATTCTTCACGACAGCGAGAGAATGTGTGCCCTCAATGGGCAAGGGGAGTGCGGTCGTGAATTTCTCATCAATTACCTTTCACAATGGTCCGCCATCGATGAGCGCGTATGTGGCGACAAAAGCCGCAATCATCGGCTTAAGTCGTTCACTGGCGCGGGAACTTGGGCCGCAGGGGATTCGGGTGAACACGGTTTCGCCAGGATGGATCATGACCGAAAGGCAATTGAAGGAATATGTCGATTCGGGAGTCAAAAAGATGATCAAGAAGGCGCAGTGCGTGCCGGTGTTGAACCAGCCCGAGGAAATTGCCGAAGTGGTGCTCTTTTTGGCGAGCGCCGCCAGCCGGGCGATCACAGGGCAGGAGATTCTGGCGGACCGAGGCTGGTGCTATTCGTGATTAATTAAACGAAAAGCGTGGAAATTTCGGCAGGCGCTGGCAAAATAGTCGTTTCAATGCGGCGGATTGCTATTTTATTTTTCTGTTTTTTGTGCGGCGGCTTTGGTCTCAGAGCGGCAGAGGGGGAGGAGGACCAGTTCAAAGCTGCCGCGGCGGCGTTCGCGGATCGTTTTTATGAACGGGCCGAGCAGCAATTGGGCGACTTTCTAACGAAATACCCGAGTTCCACAAATGCGCCCAGAGCGATTTTGATGCAGGCCCAGGCGCGGGTATTTCAAAGAAAGTTTGATGTCGCCATTGATCTGCTAAAAAAAAACAATCAACGAAGCGGAGCGCTTCGAGATCAGTATGTTTTCTGGGAAGGCGAAGCGCATTACCAGCAGGGAGAATATCCCCCGGCGATCGAACTCTACCAGAAGGTGATTTCCGATTTCCCGCAATCTCCCATGCGGCTGGAGGCTGCGTTCGCCCAGGCGAACTCATATTTCAAAATGCGGGAATATCAAAAGGTTATCGATCTTTTGCGCAGTCCTGAAGCTGATTTCCAGAAGCTCTCCAAAGCTACCCCTGCGAGTCCTTATGTTTTGCGCGGGACGCTTTTGCTCGCCGAGGCTTTATTTGCCTCCGCCCAGTCCACAGAAGCATTGGCGGTCGCGGCGGCGGCCGCAGGGGTGACCAACCGAGCCGACCTGGATTGGGAGAAGCATCAGTTGCTGGCGCGCATCGAATTTGCCGGACAGAAACCTGAGAACGCTTTCCCGCACATCAGTGACGCAATCGCTGCCGCTCAACTGGCGCAGAAACCCGCTTTACAGGCCCAGTCCATCAACCTGGAAGCGGACCTGTATAAAAAGCTCGGTCAAACCGACAAAGCCATCGCCTCGTACGAAAAGATTCTTTCACTGGATAATCTCGGAATCGAACAAAAGCGCCTGGCGCTGCTAAAGGAGTTGGAACTCTTCGCAACAACCTCGCGAGTAACAAACGCGATTGTCCGGCTGGAATCGTACTTGACCGTGAACACGAACGAGCCCGCTGCGGATTTGTTGCGGGTCAAGGCGGGGGAGCTTTGGCTTGACCAGTTCCGCGCCATCGCGGGAACGAGCACAAACCTGACGCCACCGCAAAAGAGCGATGCGACAAACGCTATGGTGCAGGCGCGGGCGCATTTGAATTCCGTGATCACACAATTCACCAACTCGGCGCATCTCGGAAAAGCATGGTTGAATCTCGGCTGGACTTATTGGGAAGAGGGTAGCGCGTTCCAGGACATGGGAAAAATCCAGGAAAGCGAAAACACGTTTCAGACGGCGATGCAAAAACTGACCCGATCGGATGATCAGGCGGTCGCCCGTTTCAAAGTTGCGGATGCGCAATATGCGAGCGGACAGTACGCAAGCGCAGTGAGTAATTATCTGGCGGTCATCGAGTTGTACGCGGATTTGCCGCAAGTGAAAAATTCTCTTTTCGACAGGACTTACCGAAAACTGGTTCGGGCCTCCCTTGACTTGAAGAACTTTGAACAGGCGGCCAATTACGTGAATGTCTTTCGAAACGAGTTTCCAACTTCGCCGCTCATGGAGGAGACTGTATATTTTTATGGTCAGGCACTGGCCCTTGCCGGCCGAAAAGCAGAAGCAAGAAAAGTTTTTGGCGATTTTCTGAAGACCTTTCCCAATTCACCACTCTGTCCGGATGTGCAATTCGCGGAGGCGCGGACTTTCAGCGCGGAAGGTGAGTGGAACCTGGCTCTCACGAAGGAGGAGCAGTGGCTGGCGATTTTTACGAATCATCCTTTGCGCGCCGATGTCGAGTTCCAGCGGGCGAGCCTCTACGATAAAGCGGGGAATGCCAGCAACGCTTTTCAGTTATTCACTAATTTTGTGGCTCAGTTCCCCCTGCATCCGCTGGCGCCCGCGGCCCAGAACTGGGTCGGTGACTATTATTACAACCAGGAGGAATGGCCGCTGGCCGAACAGAATTACCAGAAAGTTTTCCAGAACACGAACTGGCATAGTAGCCCCTTCTATTACGAGTCGCGCCTGATGGCGGCAAAAACCGCTTTTTTCCGTCAGGATTATAGCGGCGCGCAGTCCTATTTAATGAGCATTATCAAGGAAGAAGCGGGGAGTCCGCCGGATTTGCGGTGCCAGGCCTAGTTTGAATTAGGGGATGTCTTTCTCGAGCAGCCGATTACGGGCAGCACCAACAGGCTCAATAATTATGTCGAGGCCGCAAAGGTTTATGACCTGATCACCCGGCAATTCACCAACCGGTTCACACCCATGGCCTGGGGAAAAAAGGGAGATTGCCACATGCAATTATTCCCGACATACGCCCAGAGCTTTACCAATGCTCTGGAAGCCTACGAGAAGGTGGCGCAAACGGCTACTGATGAAACACCGGTTTCAGTTCTCAATCAGGCCGAGTATGGGATGGGATTGCTCTTCGAGAAGGCCGCTGAATTGAAGTCCGGCGCCGAGCGGGATGCATTGCTGAAGAAAGCGCTCGGCCAGTACCTGAATGTGGTCTATGGGACGAATCTTAAGGGCAAACAACCATCGCCGCTCTATTTGAAACTGGCTGGCCGCGATGCGGGGCGCCTCGCGGAAAACCTGGGTGAAAGCTCCGCGGCCCTGGAGCTGTACAAACGTTTGCTCAAGGAACTTCCATCCATGAAAAAAACCTGGGAGTCCCGTATCGCGGCACTGCAGCAAAAGCTCGTGTCCAATTGAACTTCCGGCGGAATTGATTATAAAACAGGTCCGTTTTTACAATTCCCCATTCGGCCGATTTAGGTAATCGTATTTATGCTTTTCAGAACAGTTTGTCGCTGGCATTCTGTTCTAAACCGCAAAAGTTATGTTTAAACGGTTATCAAACCTGGTTCGCGGCTTCCTCGGGCTCTTCATTTCTGGGATGGAGCGCAAAAATCCCGAAGCTCTGTTGGAAGTGGAAAAGGAGAATCTCCGAAAACAGATCGCCGATTACAACCAGGGCCTGGCCGGCCACGCCGGTCTTTGCGAGCGGCTGGTTTCTCAGATCAAGCGGCAGGAAGCTGAAGAGCGCGACTTGAACGCGAAGACAATGGCGAATCTGAAAGCGGGCAATAAAGACGCCGCCGGCCAGTACGCATTACGGCTGCAAAGCGTTCGCCGGGACCTGGAAGATAACCGCGCCCAGGCAAAATCCGCCGAGACCACGTATCAGGAACTACTGCGGGCGCGAGAAGTGGCAGTGAAAGCAGCCCAGCAGAAAATCGAATCTTTGAAATTTGCGATCGACGACATGAAAATCAAGAAGGCGACCGCGGAACTCACTGAAATGGCCAGCGGCATGATCACGCAGATGGGCGCCAGCGGAGAGACTTTGAATCGCCTTCATGAAATCGTGGAGACTGAACGAGAGAGAGCGGCCGGTCGTTCTCGCGTGGCCAGGGACAGCATGAATATGGCTGATTTCGCTTTGAAAGAAGCGGAACAAAAGGCGCTGGCTGATCAGGCGCTCGCCGAATTTGCCGCGCATGCGGGGATCACGCTTGAATCTCGCCACGCCACGGCTGCTCCCGCGACGAAGGAAGCAATTGGCCCCGCGCCCGCCGGGATGCAGGCGCAATCCTAAGTGACTGATCGAATCCAGGCGCCCTCCCGCTCGGCTTTTTCAAGCGACCCCCTTCCCGAATGGCTCTCCAGGATCGTTGATCTCTACAATAGTCACGCCTGCAACCAATTCGTCATTGCTGGGAATATTCAGGATCTCTTTTTTGTGTCGGACACGAGCCGCTTGGCGACTTTGGCCGAGCTGATTCAGGAATCGATCGTTCCCCGCTTTAATGTGGTGCTGAGTTACGATATCGGGAACGGCGTCCGGGTCGAGCGCGGCGGGGAGATATTCGGCAAATGGAACGAAAAACCCGAGGTGACCAGCAAAAATCCTCGAACTGCCATCGAGTTGATCACCTATTATCTTCGTTACGCCGCGAACATCGCGCAACTTGGCCAACCGCGCATTAAAGTTGCTGTGATTTTGAAGGACGCGCATTTAGTTGCATCTGAAGCGCCGGGCTCGCTCGATACGCACGCTCTGGCATTCCTGATCCGCGAATGGAGCCGCGATCGTTTGTTGAGCAGCTACGATATCGTGAGTTTCGTTCTAACGGAAAGTTTCAGCGAGCTGCACCCTCTCCTGCGGCAAAATGGACAAGCCGCCCGGATTCTTGTTTCTCTTCCGGATGCCTCCCAAATCATGAATTTGTTGCAGCGAAGCATTAAAGAATATCCGGTGGCGATGAAATCGCTCGCGGGCGAATTGCCGCATGCCAGCCGCAAACTTTCAGGCTCAACTCTGCAAAGCATTCAGGACCTCATTCGACTCAAAGAGCATCGGAATGAGCCTTTGAAAGAAGAGGATCTCGCCCGGACCAAATCCGCGTTGATCGAGCAGGACTGCCCCGGCTTGCTCGAGATTCTCTCTCCGAAATTGACTCTCGAAAATCTGCACGGGCAGGAGGCTCTTAAGAAGCATTTCCGTGAAAATATCGAACTCTGGCGTCAGAACCGGTTCGACTTGATCCCCATGGGCTATTTGATTTCCGGCCCCGTCGGCACCGGAAAGACTTACCTTGTAAAATGTCTCGCTGGCGAAGCGGACGTGCCGGTTGTAATCCTGAAAAACTTTCGAGATAAATGGTATGGCAGTACGGAATCGAACCTGGAAAAGATCTTTCGAACCGTCCGCGCGATCGGGCAGTGCTACGTTTTCATTGATGAAGCCGATCAGATGCTGGGTAGGCGTGATTCTGCTTCGGGAGAGCCCGGCGTCTCGGGTCGTATTTATTCCATGCTGGCGCAGGAAATGAGCAATAACGAGAATCGCGGAAAAATCGTCTGGATTCTCGCCACCAGCCGTCCGGACCTCGTTGAAGTGGATTTGAAGCGGCCTGGTCGGATTGATTGGAAAATTCCGCTGTTTCCAGCCGCCACTCCTGAGGAGGGTTTCAAACTGCTGCAATCCATTTGCCGTCGCCATGAAATTGAACTCGGTGAGGATGCATTCAGCGTTTTGGAAAAAGAACTGCCGGACCTGCTAACTCCCGGTGAGGCTGAGGCGCTGGTGATGGAATTTAAGCGCGAGATCGCGGTCCACAACAGCGATCCGTTGCAAGTGATAAAGAAGCGACTGGAAAAGTATTCCCCCCCTGTGCCCCGGGAAGTATTGCTCGCGCAAATTGACTTGGCTATTCGTGACTGCAGCAAGTTGGAATATATCCCGCCGCGTTTTCGCGCGGAACGCGTGGCGAAATAACTCACTCTGGAGCGCAGGAGTGTCCGCTTCGTTTTGCTTGACCCGAATGTTTGGCTTTGGCCTAATCCGCGTAAGACAAAAATGCAAATCACTGCTATTGCCGTCGCTTTGGCTGCGATCGTTGAGGTGAACGCTGCCATTTTCGAATTTGATCTCGGTCCCAACGGAATGAATGGATCCAACGAGGCGCCGCCCGTCTTTACCACAGCCAGCGGCGGGGAATTGTCGACGGTCTTTCCGGAGCAGCCTGGCATCTCGTACGACAGCTCCAACCACCAGTTGTTCTTAAATCTTGCGTGGGGTTCAGACAATGGCTTCAGCGACCTGGTCGGGAACTTTGGGGCAGCTCGAATTTTTGGGCCGGCTGACGAGGGCGTCGAGGCAGGAATGCTCTATAATCTGACGCCTCTGGTGAATCCAAGCTCATCAGGCGGCCATGACGCAGGGATTTTCGGTCAGGTCATTGAATTAACTGCTAATCCTAATTTGAGCGGGTTTACCATTGAACAACAGGAAGCTCAACTCCTGGCCGGAAAGTGGTACATCAACGTCCACTCGAGTTTCTTGCCGACGGGCGAAATCCGCGGCCAGTTGGTTCCGGTTCCCGAACCGCGAACCTACGGAATGGTCGCAGCCATTGCGTTATTAGCTTTTGCCATCTGCCGGAAGCACATTTTTACTCAGGCGAACTTAAAGCGATAGTTGTCATTCACACGGTTAGCGGGTAGATACGTGCCGGAGACCTCCGACTCCGCCGGGTCGCCATCCTGCAAGGCGGAAAACAATTGTGCTGGAAAGAACTCCGTCGACCACTGTGGAAACTCTCCTTGTAACCGACAAGTTGGTGAAGCGTTATAAGCAACGCGCAGTCGTTAATGGAGTCTCGATCAATGTCAACGCCGGTGAGATTGTTGGTCTGCTCGGTCCGAACGGCGCTGGAAAAACTACCACGTTCAATATGGTCGTCGGAGTGGTGCGGCCGGATGGCGGTGAAGTGCTCTTTCGGACCCATCCCATCACCAAACTGGCGATGCACCAGCGGGCGCGCCTCGGTATCGGCTACCTCACACAGGAACCATCAGTCTTCCGCAAGCTGACGGTGGAACAGAATATCCTGGCGATTCTGGAGACCTGTAAAATGAGCGGCGAAGAGCGGAAAATCCGGCTGGGCTATTTGCTTGATGAGCTTGATCTGTCGAGAGTTGCAAAAAGCAAGGCTTACACTTTAAGCGGGGGAGAAAAGCGCCGTTTGGAGATCACCCGGGCGCTTGTCACGACGCCTTCGCTTTTGCTGTTGGATGAACCTTTCAGTGGCATCGACCCGATCACCGTTTTCGAAGTTCAAAAGATCATCAGGCGGCTAAAAGAGCGCGGATTAGGAATTTTAATTACGGATCATAATGCTCGCGAAACATTAAAATTAGTGGATCGCGCCTACCTGATCAAAAACGGGGAAGTAGTGGTCCAGGGCCCTTCCGAGTTTATCGTGAACGATCCGCAAGCCCGGGAAATTTACCTCGGTCCCGAGTTCAACATGTAAAGAATCGGCCCGTAAATCAGGCCTTTTTGAGTGTTTTTCCAGCCGGGAGAAACAACCTTCTACAGTTCCAAAGCGCACCTGCCGATATTCTCAGCGTTGCTAAAAGCAGGAATTGGTACCAATCCCGCTTGAGCAACAGAGAACAAAAAGCCTGTAATTTGAACTCAATTAAAGAACATACTCGGAAGCTTTCGTCGCTCCTGGCCGGAGGCCCGCCCAAGCGAAGCCACGTGGTGGCCGTCGATCTCGGCCAGCGCACGACCAAGGCAGTCCACATTCAGCGCAAAGGTGAGGGGTTGGAGCTGGCCAATTACGCCCTGGTTGAAACACCCGTCTTTGAAAAGTCTCCTTCGCCCCAGCTTATCGGGGACCATCTGAAATCGGTGGTTGAAGCGCTCAATTGTAAAGGCAAGCGCATATCAATTATTCTCGGCGTTTCCGAAGCTCTCCTCCGCCACGCCGAACTGCCGGTCGTTCCGGTGGGCGACATGCGTCTGATGCTGAAATATAACAGCAAGTCATACCTTCAGCAGGACCTCAACGACTATATTTTCGACTGCCACACCATCGGCCTGGTTCAGAACAACGCGGCCGATAGCACAACGAAAACGGTTTCGAAGGCACGTGTTTTGGTCTGAGGAGCGCGTAAACAGACTCTCGATCAACTGCAGGAAGCCGCGAAGCACGCCACCCTCTCCCTTGACCAGGTCGTGCCGGGCTTGATCTGTCCCGCGAATGCTTTTGAGCTGGCTGCTCCGGAAGTTTTCAAGAACGAAGTCGTGGCGCTCGTCGATATTGGTTTTAAAAATTCCAGCATCAGCATTCTTTCAAATGGCGAGCTCGCTCTGAGCCGCGTTGTCTCACTCGGGGCGGATAAACTCACCGCCGGCCTGGCCGAAGCGATGGGCGTCAGCTACGCCGAAGCGGAAGGAATCAAGATCGGTTTGCCCGAAGAGGTCCAGGGCGCAATGCAAAGTCTGATGATTCCTTTGGGCAGAGAACTCCGCGCCTCAATCGATTTTTTCGAGCACCAGCAGGACAAGGCTGTTTCGCAGGTGTTCGTCTCTGGCGGGTCTGCTCGCTCTTCTTTCCTGATTGAAAGTCTGCAGAGTGAACTGATGGTCCAGACCAAGGTTTGGAATCCCGTAGCCTTCATGAATTCCGTGCTGCCTCCGGAAAAGCTCGGTGAACTCGAGCAGGTGGCGGCTCAACTAGCCGTCGCTGTCGGCGGCGCAATCGCAGTTTTGTAATATGCCTATTCGCATCAATTTACTTGCGGAGCAGCAGGTCGCCGAGGAGATGCGGAGGCGTGACCCGATAAAACGTGTTCTTTATGTCGGTGTAGCGCTCGTGCTCCTCATGCTCCTTTGGATCGGACTTACCGAAGTCAATGTTGGCCTCGCTCGCCATGAGCTCACCGGTTATGAAACCCGGCTCAAGAGCGTGGAAGACCAATCGAAGCTGGTAAAGAACAACCAGATCGCCAGCAACGATATTGAAGGCAAGATCAAAGCGTTGGAGAAGTACCAAAGAAGCCGCTTTTTCTGGGGAACATTCTTGGACGCCGTTCAGCACGCCTCAGTCGAGAGCGTGCGGCTGATGGAAATTCGCGCTGACCAAAGGTACCTCTCGGGCGAAACGAACAAGTTCTACAGCACTACCGTTTCCGTCGGATTCACCCCGCGGCCACCTTCTTGGAAATTTTGGGCGCGCACCCCGCGGCCGGAAAACCTGCAGGATCTCGTGACGAAATCGCTTTCGACCGTGACGAACAAAGCGCCTTTCACCACGAATCATCTTGAGTACGCGTTCAGAATAACCCCGGTTTCAACCAATTTGAACGACAATAAGATCACTGCCCGGGTCGATTTCACTTCCGTCGCCTGGGCCAGCGAACAGATCACCGTGGACCTCCGCGGTCGTGATTACGGCAATCCTGCTGGAGCTGCAATTGATGATTTTGCACATCGCGTGAGCGGGGCGGAGTATTTCAAGAATTTTCTGGCTCCTGAGGACGGCTTCCGTTTTACCGAGCGGCCGCCGCAGGCGCGCACGGATCTCACCGACGCGGTGAATCCAAATGCCTTGTTCGTTCCATTCACCATCCAGCTCGGTTCCAAAGAAAGGATATTCACCAATGAATAAGCTTTCCAAAGACAAACGCGACAAACTGATTTTGATTTCATTCGCTGTCCTGGCGGTTATCGGAGTGCTTTATCTCTTCGTGCTCGGAGCGCAAAAGGACAAACTCTACGTTCTCGGCACCCAGATCGTCACCGCCAAGGACAAATTGGGCAAAGCCGAGCGCCTAGTCAAAAATGCCGATAGCATCGAGTTGAGTCTCGTTAAGCTTCGGCAGCAGCTCGACACGCGAGAAAAGGACATGGCGCCCACGGGGCAATATTATTATTGGTTTTTAAAGCTCCTCGAAGAGTTCAGAAAGCAGGAAGGGTTTGAGAACAGCTTTGTAGTCGATATCACGCAGCCTGAATTCGGCGAAGTTGGGGTGCTCCCTAAGTTTCCTTACCGGGCCGCTACCTTCACCGTGCATGTGAACGGCCATTATCAGGACCTGGGCCGTTTCCTCGCTGATTTCGAAAATGAGTTTCCTTATTTCAGAGTGCTGAACGTGCAGCTCGCGCCTGAAACTGCGAATGCCAATAATCCCAGCTTCGGAAATCTTGGCACCCAGCCGCAGCCGCTTGCTCCGCCGGAGCAAAAAGTCAGCATGCAGCTAAAAGTGATTACCCTCATCAAGTCCGCTGCCACAACCTAGACACGCTTATGATTTCCAGATTCAATTATCTCCTCTCCATTGCGTTGTCCTCGTCTTTGCTGCCCGTGGTTTCCTTCGGGGCCGACGCGAAATCTACCAAACAGCCGACGTCGAAGGTTCCGGAGGTCACTAAAACCGACACCTCAGCGCCCGCGCCAAAATCAGTCTTTGTTATTGATAAAGATTTTCGAGATCCTTTTTTCCCAAAATCAAATCGTCCAGCACTCCCCGAAACCACAACGACGGTTCCCGCGACTTCAGAAGATGTTGTCTCAATGTTGCGTGCCGGCTTTCAGGGAATCATGGGCGCAGGCGATGATCGCCTGGCTGTAATTAACAATGCGATCATCGAACCCGGCAAAATTGTCTCAGTGCCAATTGGACGGGTTAACAGCGGTAAAGCGGTGCGAGTCCGTGTTATAGAGATACTTAAGGAGAGTGTAGTCCTTGAAGTAGAGGGGCAAAAACAGCCAGTTACATTGACTCCACCAGAGTCACGATAATGAGAATTTTGTGCTGAAAACGTCAGTCGGTTCACTAGTTGCTAAATAAGGAAATACGCAAAAGCGCGAAAGAAAAATGAAGACTATTATAAGAACGTTAGTCTTGGTATCAATATGTTGCGCGGGGAAAATCCTCGCACAAACAAACACGGCGGTTGCTCCCTCGGGCACCGACTCCGCGGCGGCTCAAACCAGTAAAGCTGCCGCAGCGCCGGCTAACGCAGCTCCATTAGAAACACCGGCCATCCAAAAGCCTGCCTCTAAAGGCACTGGAGAGGTTGTTCCATTCATCTCTCTGAGTGGTGATCTTCCTGTAATGGAAGCAGTCACTAATTTGGCCCAACAAGCGGGCGTAAATTATGTGCTTGCTCCTGAAATGATTACTAATGATGTCCCAGTGGATGTTCTCCGGCAACCCGTAGGCGCCGTCCGTTTCGAGAACGTCACCTATCGCAAGGCTCTGGACACGCTCCTTAACCAGAAGGGTCTCGCGCTCGGCACTCGCTCGGAAACGAATGTCGTTTTACTCGCATTCAAGGATTCCAAGCTGACTCCGCTCGAACCTGAAGGCGGCGATCTCAGCAAGATGAGCCCGGAAGAAAACGTCGCGTTGGAATCGGTCTTTGATCCGAATCGCGAAGTTCCCTTGCTCACAGCAATCCAGATGCTGGGCCGTCTCTCCAAGCTGAATATCCTGGTTGATCCCCGCATCAAGACAGGTGGTATTCGCCAGATCGGCACGAATGTGATCGAGCTGCCCCCGGTGGCGACGAACACGGTGTCGCTCAGTTCGTTTGGCGGAGTCACTCCGCGCCAAACCCTGGACGCTCTTCTGAATAACTACGGCTTAATGCTGATTCAGGACCGCAACACTGGCTTTAGCCAGGTGACCTTCCGCGATCCGACAGCGAAGGAGCCGGTTTATACCTACACCATTCCGCTTCGTTATAGCAACACGACTAACGTCGCTCAATTGGTCCAGGTTACCTTCCCTACAGCCAGGGCGCTTCCGGATAATCGCACTGCGCAGTTAGTGATCTTAGCTACTCAGCGCGAGTACGATGCGATAACAAACCTTGTCGCCTCTCTGGACACTCCGACCAAACAAGTGCTCATTGAAGCGCGCTTCCTGGAAACCTTTACCAATCCCAAATCGCTCAAGGGTATAGACTGGACAGATACGCTCCAGGCCCAACGCGTCACTTTTGGAAACGGTTTCCTGAGCCGCAACTCGGTTAACACAACCAAGACCCCCGGCGATCCAGTCACCGGTCCTGGAGGTGTGACAACCACTCCGGATAGAACAAGCCAGACTGTCAGTGAATCGACTTCAACCCTTGATCCATCATCTAATCCCGGCCTCGCCTTCAGCACCGCTGGTGGGATGACCCCGGCAACCGCGTTCTTGAACGCGCAAGGTGTGAATGCAGTCCTCTCCTTCCTGAACTCGGAATCTGAATCCCGGGTGCTGGCGACACCGCGTGCTGTCACGCTGGATAACCAGGAAACAAGGCTCGAGGTTACTCGCGCGATACCGATCTTCAATAACGCGGATGCGATCGGCCAGGCTGGAACTCAAATCTCGAGTTCACGTCCTGAATATACTAACGTGGGTACCATCCTGATCGTCACTCCTCGCATCACGGGCAGCAATGTCGCCATGAGAGTCCGCCCTGAAATCTCGAAGGTCGAGCCCGTCCCCTCGCGCAAGACTGTTCAAGGCAAGGTGAACGAAGCAGATATCTTCGCCAGCAGCCGTATCGATACCCAGGTGATCGTCCCCAGCGGCAACACGCTGGTCATGGGTGGTTTGATCAGTGATTCCACACAGAAGGCTTATACAAAAGTGCCCTTCCTCGGTGATATTCCGGTGCTCGGCTACGCGTTCCGGAAGGACAGCACTGATCGCTCGAAAGCGAACCTGATCATCTTCGTGACTCCGACCATCATCGAAGACACTGATTATCAGCCTTATCGCACCGAGTTCCTCAACACCAAGATGCCGGAGCATGATCAATCTCTCCCTCCGCTTCACGAACGCGGCAAGCCTTACGATCCGGAAGGCAAAAACGAAGAGATGTTCCGCCCGAGCGAATTCCACTAAGATTCGCCAGAACAAGAGCGAACCCATCGCTTACTCGAAACAACTTACACGCAGAACGACGGTTCCCAAGGACCGCCGTTCTGCTTTATACAGCTCTCGCGGCTCGGCCAATCGTGAAGAGCCACAATCATCCAGAACCACGATCAGGAGAACATCTTTGCAAACATCTTCACCAGGAGGAACACGTTCAGATTGCGACTTGGAAGATAGGCGACAAAGCCATTACAAGCTGGCTCACGAACCAAAAATTGTAACTCAGCCCTCTCGCCTTAAACAACACTCAGCGGCTCGAAGCGCCGGCCCAGGATCGGCTCGGGATTTGTCTTCAGCCAATTCTGCAGGACACCGGCATAAATCCGACGAAAATCGGTCGTGAATTTCGGATCGCCATTAAGCAGATCGTTGGGAGCGAGGCTCGGGGCTCCGCCCAGCAATCCGGCTTTGACCTTCGGGCCGATGATAAACATCGGCGCGGCCGCGCCGTGATCCGTTCCACCGTTTGCATTTTGCGCCAGCCGCCGGCCGAATTCACTGAAGGTAATTATTAACACGCGCTCTTGATTACCCTGCGCTTTTAAATCGGAATGAAACGCGTTGAGTGCGCCCCCGAGATCACGCAAGAGGCGCTCGTGCGTGCCAGACTGGTTCGCATGCGTGTCGAATCCACCTTGCGATACATAATAAACCCGCGTCGAGAGGCCGCCTCCGATCAAGCGCGCCACTAGCTTCAAGGAATTCGCAAGCTGGCTTGCCGGATAGGCCCCCTGATTGCTTGCTTTTCGGCTGATACTCAGAATTTTGTCCGAGCTGAGCTGCGCATCCAGGGCGGTGCGTTCCAGATAGTCGAGCGGCGACAACTTGCTCGAGACCCGTCCGGCGACACTGCCGATGCTCGCCCCGGAATTTGTTTCAGCTTCCGGCTCGTTGACTTTGCGAATGAAATCCATGCTGCTGCCGCTTTCACCTTCTTCAGGTGAATCGCTCGCGGCCAGACGATAACTCTCCGGGTTTTCCAGGCTCACGCCGATTGGCCGTGGACCGCTGAAAGCCTGCGGCATCTGCCGGCCCACCGTCACCCCAATAGTCGGGTCGGAGCCTTTGCACGCATTATCGAAATAACGGCCGAGCCAGCCATATTTCTCGAAACGGCTTGAATCGCTGGCCGTTTGCCAGATTTCGGTCGAGCGAAAATGCGACCGGTTTGGATTCGGATAACCAACCCCCTGAACAATCGAGAGCTGGCCCGCATCATAAATTTCTTTCAAACCCTCCAGCGCCGGATGAAGCGCGAATTGATCATTCAATTTCAGCAGGTTCGATTTTATGCCGAGTGAAGGCCGCGCCTTATTGTAAAAATCATTACTATACGGAATTACAGTATTTAGGCCATCATTCCCACCCGCGAGCTGAAGCACGACAAGGATGGTGCCGTCTTTGCCTGTGATCGCCTGGGATTGGTTGAGCGCTTCGGCTTGCAACGAGTTGAACGTCTGCGACAGAAAGCTTGGAATGGTCCACGTAACAGCGCCGCCGAGGACGGTGCTGCGCAAAAAATCACGACGCGTTTTTAATTTTATCTCATTCATACCAAAATCATGTCAGTTGATATTCCGGCGTGGACATCACCAATCGAATGGCGTGTAACACATCCAGTTCGTCGATTTCACCCTGTGAATCCAGATAGGCCCGAACAGCGCTTTGATGTTCGGGCTTTAGCTCGGCTTGCAAAAGGCGTTTCTGAAGGGCCGCGAGTAGCCTTTCTTTGTCCTTTTGAACGGTCTCCGGAAAAAGTTTTGTGGTATCTACTCGCGCCGCTTGTGGCATTCGAGGTCGCCGGCCATTTTTTCGCGCCGGCATGGCCATCGGACTTTCGCCAAGCGCGAGGTAATTGGCAAAATTATAGCGGCTCAAAAGATTGTTCGTCGTGATCCAGCTCAGGCCGCCATCCCACCCTTTGACGTTCGGCGGCGCGAGTAAATCCTGCCCCAGTATGCGAATCGCGTTAATCGAGAGTTGTGGCGGCGGCAAGTCGCGCTCGAGCACGCGCACGCTTCCCACCAGCCATTGAACCGGGCTTTTAACCTGCTGGCGGACAACTTCAGGTGAATAAAATTCTTCGCTCAGGAATATCGCCCGGAGCAGCGGTTTGAAATTGTTTCCGTTTGCGCGGAAAACCGCTGCCAACCCATCTACGAACTGCTCCGTCGGATTTTCACTTCCGAAAAACACCCACAGCTTTCGCGAAATGAATCGGCCTGTTTGCGGTTGGGCGACAATGATTTTGAGAAAGTCGTCGCCGCCAAAATTGCCGGTACGGCCGAGGATCGTTTTTGTTCCATCATCATGCATTCGGGGCCGATAAACGAATTCCTGGGCCGGCCGATCAATCGACCACCCCGTGAGCGCGCGCGCTGCCTCCGCAATATCCTTTTCCGTGTAATGTCCCTCGCCGAGCGCGAATAACTCCATCACTTCGCGCGCAAAGTTTTCGTTTGGATGTTCCTTCCGGCTTTGGGCCTGATCCAGCCAGATCAGCATGGCGGGGTCCTTTGAGACTGCTGTCAAAAGGCCAAGCCAGTTCCCCGCACCGTAGCGCCGAAAAATTTCATTTTGGCGCCACATGAAATAGGCGCTTTTCACCTTCTGTACACTGGTGGCAAAATGGCCGTGCCAGAAGAGGGTCAGTTTTTCCTGCAAGGGACGCGGACCAAAAGCCATTCGCTGAAGCCACCAGTAGCGCAGCTGCTGCACATGCTCGCGCTCCTGCCGCTGCTCCTGCTGGCGGATCTCCTTTTTTTTCTCAGGCGGAGCGTCCCGCATTTCCATGAACCGATTGACGCGTTCCGGGTCTGGCTTTGCCCATTCAGGATTGGTGGTGTTATCGGGCGTTCTCTCGAAATAGACCAATGAATCCACCGCCTTCTCCGGGCCGAGTTCGACAAGTCTATCAATCTCTGCCGGAGCTCCTCCGAAACCTGCTCGGTTGAGCAGGTGCGCCGCTTTTTCGAAATTCCAATCCGACGAAGAAATCGGCTTCAGCATACAAGAATAATAGACGAAGCTCCGGTCACAAAAGTTTCAGTCCGAAATCGAGAAACATACCTGAAAACGACAACCTAGGCCGCTAAGCGCCTCCACCATGCCAAACTGGCTGCCCCAGTTTTTAAAAACCAGCCAAGCCCTATCGAATGCCTAAAGCGTCCAGCTTCTGTTTTACCTTTTCGTCCGGTTTAAGCGCCAGCGATCTGCTGTAAGCTTCCCGGGCTTTTTCGATTTCCTTAAGTTCGACGTGGACATCGCCGAGGTGATCGAAAAGCGTCGGGTCGGGTTTTTCACTGTGGGCAATGGCGCTGTTTAAATAATTCAAGGCTTCGCCCGGGCGCTTCAGCCTGTAATAAACCCAGCCGAGACTGTCGAGGAAGGCTGCGTTCTCCGGTTCTTTCTTGAGCGCGCGCTCGATCATTTCCCTGGCCTCCTCAAGGTTTTCGCCGCGCTCCGCCCACATATAACCGAGATAATTCAAGGCCTCGACATAGTCAGGCGAAAGCTCAAGACACTTGCGAAAAGCTTTCACCGCTTCCGGAATGTTTCCTGCCCGCTCGTAGGTGGACCCAAGCTGGAAATAAAAAACGTGATTCAGTCGGGCCGGGTCGGCCGTTTTGGCGAGAAGTTCGGCCGATGTGAAATAGGAGAGAGCCTCGGAATATTTCTCGAGGGCAGCATTCGCTATCCCTGTATAGAATTCCAGGATGAAGTTCAGTTTGAATTTGGTCCGCGCCTTGTCCAGGGTCTTCAAGGCCAGTTCGGGCTTCTGCTGCGCGATCTGGATTCCCGCGAGATCGTAGTACACGAGTTCGAATTCCGGATTTAATTTCAAGGCCGTCTCATAAAAATCCGCCGCTTTATCGAACTGTTTGCTTTCGGCCGAGATGCTCCCAAGGAAAAAGTAAGTGCTCGGATCGGTGGGATTATCCCGGCGGATCTTCTCGAGCAATTGCGCCGCTTTTTCGTTTTTATCCGTACGAATGTACAGGTTCGCGAGTTTTTCACGGATCCCGGGCGCCTCCGGGTACTTCTCGTAGATCTGTTCGTATAACGGCTGCGCTTTTTCGATCTCCCCCTGGAGCAGATATAAATCGGCGAGTCGCTGCTGGATCAGAGGGTTCTCCGGTTTCTTGGCCGCGGCGAGATCCAGAAGTTTGAGAATCTCCGCTTTGGATTGTTCCTCCGGCACGAGTGCCTGGCGATCGTACCGACCGAGAAGGTCGACCACGCCCAGGAGAAACTCGGGGCTGGAATTCGTTTGGGATGCGGCGCGGTGAATCACCGCGATCGCGTCGTTCGTTCGCCCCGTCTGAAGGTACAGTTGCGAAAGGTTTTGGTAGGCGCCCAGATTCTCTGGTGCTTTTTTGATCGCGGTCTGGCTCGCTTCAACGGCTAGATTAGTTTGGCCGGCCTGGAGATAAGCAATCCCGAGCCATGTGAAGTACCCGCCAGAGGGGTGAGGCCGAGCGGTCGCTTTCGTAAGAAGGTCTATCGCTTCCTGGGTCCGCTGTTCACGCACCAGGCGGCGGGACACGTCCACGACGAGATCTTCCTGATCCAGATCCTCAAGAGCGGCCTCCAGAAACTCATCGGTTGCTTCCTTGCCTTCGTTATTCAGGTCATTACTGACGCCCGTCGCGAAATGCGCCAGAGCCTGCACTCGCTGTTCAGTTTCCGGAGGGAGCGGTTCGCCCGCGGGCCATTCTTTCCCCATCTTTTTCGGCGACGAAGCGCAACCCGAGAACAAGAGCGACCCGACAAGAACACATAGGATTATGGCGTATCGATTTGAAGCCGAGGAGCCGTTTCTCGGATCGATTGGAGTTCGTCGGGGCATTGAATGCAAAAATTCACGCTAACTTGGAGCCATCGCAGTGTCAATTTTTCATGCCCAAAGCCTTGCGCTCGCGGTCAAAAACCGCAACAATGAGCCGTTCCCATGATGCAACTGGCTGCGTATAGATCCATCCGCCAACGGCCTGCAAGCGGCGCCTTCACGCTGATCGAACTTCTGGTGGTCATCGCGATTATCGCCATTCTCGCCGGAATGCTCCTGCCAGCCCTGGGCAGGGCCAAAGAGAAAGCGGTATCGCTTAAGTGCTTGAGTAATCTCAAACAGATGGGGCTTGCGATGGTGCTTTACGCGCAGGATTTTAACGGCGGTTTCCCTCCGCGCTCGACCGACGCCCCGGGTCATTGGCCGACGCAACTAAAGAAGTACTATGCCGCGCTGGAGATGCTCCAATGTCCCACGGAGCTGAAACAGCGAAATCCGAAAGACCCGCAACAACCCACGATCAATAAACCGAATGTTAAGCCGGACCAGGCGATCCGCGCTTTTATTATCAACGGGTGGAATGATTATTTCTTTAAAGGCAGCGGCAGCGCGAACGTCGATTCGATCGTCGGCAAGCAAGTCATCGAAGCATCCCTTCCGCAGCCCTCAATGACTATCGTCATGGGCGAAAAAAAGATACTCAGCCCTCACTTTTATATGGATCTTCTTGAAGGCGCGGGCAACCACATCGATCAGATCGAACGGAGCCGCCATTCCACAACAAAAAAGAAAGTGGATGAGAAAACAATTAATGGCGGATCCAACTATGCCTTCGCCGATGGCCATTCCAGCTTCATTAAATATAAAGGGTCCGTTTACCCGCTCAATCTCTGGGCAGTGGATGAAACACTCCGCACCAGCAAGATTTTGAACAACTGATTTGTCGGAACGGTTGATCATTTTCGCCAAAGCTCCCCGAGTTGGAGCGGTCAAAACCCGCCTCATTCCATCGCTCGGAGCCGAAGGAGCCTGCTCGGCGTACATCCGGCTTTTAAAGGCGCTTGCTTCCAATTTAAAAACTCTCCGCGAAGTTACTGTTTTTCATTCACCTGCTGACGCGGAGAATGAGCTGCGGGATTTCTTTCCACCGAATTGGAAGTTCTATCCTCAGGAAGGCGTCACCTTGGGGGATCGGCTGTCGGCAGCCTTCACCCGTCTGTTTCGTGAATCGAAGAAAATTGTGGCTATCGGCTCTGATTGCCCCTACCTCGCGGAGAGCGACATCAGATCTGCATTTGCTTTATTGGATAGCAATGAACTGGTTTTTGGCCCGGCCCGGGATGGGGGATATTGGCTGATTGGAATGAAAGCCGCGCATTCAGCGCTGTTTGAAAATATTGATTGGGGCACTGATCAAGTGTTTAAGCAAACGCTCAAAAAGGCGCGAGCCCTCGGATTAAAAACGGAATTGCTGCGAGAACTGGCCGATATTGACACGCCGCTGGAATGGGACGAATACTGCCGCTGGCAAGCCATCAGCGCTACCGGAGCTGCAAGAGAAGACTCCTGAAGTGCCGCCCAATTTCCGGCAGTTGCTTGCATTCAATTCCCAGTTTCCGCTTGGATCCATCATCGCTCAAGACCAGGAGTTCGCCGGTTTTTCCAGGAACGGCCATGATCGCTTCGGCGTTGACCACATGCGGCTCCCAGCGATAAAGGAACTTCGCCTTCGACGACTTGCCGTCCCATTGGTAAATTTCCGAAGCGCCTCCGCCATGGTACGACCCGCCAATGATGTAATATTCCTCGCCGGTAAAAACAAAATCGCGAATTCCGTTTCCGTCCAGATCAAGTTCGATCGGTTTTCCGAACTTGGCCGACGCAGTATGCTCGCTCACCAATTCAGCCGGATTCAACAAAGGAACGATAATGGCCCGTTTTTTGTGCAGTGGGTTTCGAAATCCAATCAGCACCGAACCTTCCCGCCCGGCGGCGAGTCCCTCGATATTGAGCGCGCCTTTCTCTTTCGGAGTTAAGAGTGAGGCTTCGCCGAACCGGTATTTCTTTAAAGCCGGAGCCGCGGCCAGATCTTGCTCCAGCTTTTTGTACGGAAAGCCGAACGGCTGGATGTGCCCTTCATTTGTCGATGTAATTCTCGTCGCAAAGAAACGTTCGCGGCTGCCGCGCTCTTTGCCGGCCTTGTTCCGGCCATGAGAACTGGTCCAATAGATCATGTCTCCAACGCGAGCGGCCCCTTCGATGTCGGCCTCCGGACTGGATTTTTGCACTTGAAGAAACGCGTCCAGGCGCAGTGTGCTCAACGGCATCCCTCCTCGCGAGAGCGAATAGACCCTTAGAACATTGATCTCATCATCGGCCACAACGAAGAGATCATCGGTCAGGATCACCGCGGCTGACGCGTCACACATCCCACTATACGTCGTTTCCTTCAGGATACTTGCTTCCTGCGCGGCGTACTCTCGGGGGACGAGCTGCAGAATCGCCACTAAGGCCGATATTTTAAGAAAAAGGTTCACTGCAAAGAGCGTTTTCAACGCTTCACCGGCAAGCATCGAGCACCTGTCAACCGACGTACAGTAAACCCTCTGCACGCATCAAACAAAATCGATGAGCGGCAGATTTGAAGTCCTCAGCGTTTCAGACGGAAGAACGCCGTTTTCGTGCCCGGCGCAATCGGAACATCCCACGGACCGGAACTCGGTTGAGTGCCAACAACGCTTTGCCACGATGCCGGGACGAGAGTCGGAGTTGTCTCCAACTGATATGTGCCCGGCGTGTCCGCGGTAATATGGACGTTACTGCCGGACTTCGTGATCGTCATTTTAAAGGAGTTCGTACTGACACTGGCCGAAATACCACCCGCGGAAGGGCCGCCAAGGGCCGCAATTTCGTCCGCGGTCATCACCCCGGAGCGATATTGGATGCTGTTCACGTAACCCGCGGCGGTGTCATCGCTGTCGTCCGTAAACAAGAGGAACGTTGGGCCCAGCGACCATGGACCATCTATCGTTGTCGAAAGACTGGCCGATCCCGCAAGCGTCCCGTTGGTGTAGATGCTCAGATTGTCGTTCGTAATATCGACCGTGAACGCGACCCGCGTCCAAATATTTGTGATAATCTCCCCAAAATAATTCGCCCCTGTCCCGATTCCACCCAGAGGGTTCACGAATAGCTCGGCATCGTCGCCCGGTTCGTTGTTTCCGGTCTGCAAAATTGCGCGCCAGGTCAGGTCGCTTTCCTCCGGATACATCAAATCCATGATCAATGTGTATTGATTCACGTTCGTTCCCCCACCGTTGGCTGGCGCCGTGTTTGTCACGATATAACCTTGATCCGCATGGGCGGCGGGGAACCCCATCGCGTTCGCAGTCGAATCATCAATTAAAAAAGTGGTGAAAACAGTGGCGTTGCTGGTGATGACCCCATTGAGATATGCGAGGGGCTGACCCGTCGTGGCCCGAAGATCTCCACTGTCAAAATCCCATTGGCCAACAATCGTGGTGGTGTTTGTGTTTGTATTCGCTGCGTGACTGCCGACCGGCAACAAAAGCATGAATCCAAAAACGACTGCTTTTGCAAACAATTGAACTGCTTTCATTTCTCTCCTGCGTGTATTGCCCAGACACTGCCACAGCATTGGCTCGCCGCAACCGAAAAGAAAGGAAGAGCGTCAAATTTGCAGATTTCTGAAGTGAACGACTGACGGAACTACGGCTTCTAAACAGAAACAGAGAACAAGTATCTGAAACGATAAACTAGGCGGCAGCGAGCCGGGCACCTGAGATCTCAGCCCTCCGTTGCCTGCAATCGGATGGCGTGGGGACAATTTGCACCAAAGTGGCGAAAAGTTTCCCCTTCTGTTTCTTATAGTAAACCACCACTTTTCGGCCACGATACAGGGAACCGCAATTGGTCGTCCGTTCGTTCAGGAAGATCGCGGCGGTCGGATCGAGGGTGAAATTAGTCATGTTCAAGTCCTCGCCCAGGGAGAAGCTCGATTCATCATTCTCCTGGATGGTTCCGGAACGGATCTGGACCTTGCGATCAATCGGGGAAAACGCGGCGGCCGCGAAGAACGCGAGGACGAATAATGCGACGAGCAAACCTAAATACAGGACCAGTTCTTCGGACATAACTTATGGGGACAGGCGTTTATCATTTTAGAGATGAGTCCCTAAAAGCATCTGGCGTGCCTGACGCCATGCGATAAAAGCGCCTTAACCAGCCCGTTTATAGTCAGTTACAGATTCTTCAGGATGACAATTAGCCAGGCCAGATCAAAACAACCGTCAGCCCAACGGCGAAAGCTATCGCGAAAAGAACACAGATCCGGCGCAAGAGCTGGCGACTACCCCAAAACGCGACAACCGCCGTTTTGAAGACGAAGTTCGACATCGCTGCGATCATGATCAGTCGCCAGCCAGTCCCGGCATCCACCTGCTTTGCCGAAACCATCTGACTCAAGCTCAAGGTAATTGCATCCATATCCGTGAGCCCGGAGAATATGGCCACGAGCAAAAGACCCTGTTTCCCAAAATACTCTTTTCCCGCCGCGGTCGCGAGAAGGATCACCGCGTAAAGCGCTCCAAAGAGAAACGCCGTTTTTAATTCCGATGGATTTTCCTGCCTCGGAAAGGCCGTTTGGCCACGTTTGGAGGTCCGCCACAGGACGACCGAAATTCCGATCAGGATGGCCAGCATCGTCGCAAAGGGTCCCCAACTGAGCTGCAGGAAACTCGGTGAAGTGGCGCCAATCAGAATCAGGATGCGCAGAAAAAGAATGGCCGAGGCAAGCATGATCACCACGGAGGCCGCGTTGCCCAGTTCGGGCGAGTTTTTTGTCTGGCGCGAAAAACTGACGGTCGTGGCAGTGCTGGAGATAAGGCCCCCAAGCATTCCTCCCGCGACAGTGCCGACACGTTCGCCAAAGAATTTATAAATCAGATAACCTGAAAGGCTGATGCCGACAATCAGCACCACCATCAACCAGATCTTGAACGGATTGAAAACATGAAAAGGGCCGTAGTTTCTGTTCGGAAGAATCGGCAGAATCACCAGCGTGATCAGCACAAATTGCATGATCGCTTTGAAGTCCGGATCTTCCAATCGCCGCGCGATAGAATGCATCTGCGACTTCAGATGGAGAAGCACCGCTACGTTTCCGCCCACGGCAGCGGCTAGGGCAAGCGACCCGTTCGCCACGTATGCTCCCAGCGCATACATCACCAGCATCGCCACTTCGGTGGTGAGGCCCGGTTTATCTCGCGACGCCTCCTCTTCGCCTGCTTCCGGGGTTTTGAGTTCCAAATACCCGATGGTGATTAAGGCCGCGATGGCCAGCAGGCCCGCCGCGATAATCCACCCGCCCAGGTCCACCGCCAGGAAACCGCATAATGCGCCCAAAAGCGTGACCAGGGGAAAGGTGCGAATCCCCGCCAGAGGGGAACCGGACCGTTCTCTTTGAAGCCCGACAATAATTCCCAACCCGAGCGCCGTTCCGAGCCGTTGAAACAACTCCGGCAGTTCCATTGCCGGGAACTCTATGTGGAACCGGCGCTTCCTTGAAGCAGAAAGAGGTTGGCGATTGTTTTACTGCGATGCGGGAGAACCGGCGCGAATATAGGCGACGAGATCAAGCACCTCCTCTTTCGAGAGGACATTCACCAGGTCGTCCGGCATGGGCGAAATCGGCGAGGGTTTTAGCTCCGTCACGTTCTTTCTGGGGATCTTCTCCTGGGTTCCGTTTAATCGATCGGTCTCGATGACAACCTCCTCATCATTTTGGCTGACCAAACGGCCGGTAATGCTATCGCCATCCTTCAAGGTAGCGATGCTGTTTCCGTACTGATCAGAAATCACCTTTGAAGGCTCGAGAATCGATTCCAGGATATCACGCGCGCTGTATTTGCTTCCCGCCGCGGTCAATTCCGGACCCACAACTCCGCCATCGTTCCCAAATCGATGGCACATGAGGCATTGCGTGTCCACAAAAGCCTGTCGGCCGCGCTCAACATTGCGCGGCGATTGTTGACCGAGTTCCGAGGCAAAATCTTCCATCTTCCATTCTCGAACAAAATTGCGCGTTCTGAATGGGACTTGGAGACTGCCCTTGAGTGGAGTATTCAGAAGCGAGGTCAACTCACTCTTTTCTTCCGGACTCAGAGTAGCTATGGCGTCGCGTCGAAAATCGCGGAGGTACCGATCAAACCACGCGCCATCAACGTAAGAACGACCCACATCCTGAAAATATTTCAGCAGTTCGGGCGGATGCTCTTTTGAACTGCGCGGTTTTTGCCACCAGGAAAAGAACAGCTTCCGATCTTCCATCGACCAGCCTTCCCGCGCATTCCGGAGTTGCTCCACGTAATGCATCTGCTCTTCCACCGCGGGCGCCGTGTCGAGCAGGACGACCATTTCAGGGATAGTATGGGGCCGCCCGAGAAAAAGCAGAATGCGCGACAATTCCCGGTTCAGCGGCCAACTCGATGCGGGAAACTCACGGTTCAATTCCAGGAAAATTCGATTCACCATTTCGGAGGATGGTTTGCCCTCGCGTATTAAGGAGAGTTCCAATACTCGGAGCTTTTCCAGTTTTTGCGGCTCGCTCAACCGGTCAAATCCCAATTGAAAAAGCGCGCTCAGAATTTCGTTCTGCATTTCCCGTCCTGTCGATCGCACCAACGCCAGCAATGCGGCCAGCGATGCGTCCGGCTTCCTTTCTAAAAGCGCTTGTGATTTCCAATTCTCGACCTTCTGCGATTCCAGGGCCACCCGTGCCGCGAATTGCAGAAAACGATCTTTGCTGCTGAGAAACGGCCATAAAAAATCCACTGCTTTTCTGTCCTCCCGCCCGTGCAAAGCTTCGAGTTGATGCCGCAAATTCCGGCTTTCCAGAGCTTTTGCATCGACCGCAGTTTTTGCGACCGCTCTCTCCTTTCCATTGTAACTGACGCGATATAATCCCGATTGCGTGCCGCGCCCGCCGGTGATGAAGTACATCGCGCCATCCGGCCCGAAGTTCAGGGAGGTGAGATTAAGTGGTTTGCCCTGGAGAAATGTTTCCCATTGGCCCGTGTAACTCGATCCGCCTGCTTTCAGGTGCACAGTCACAATTCGCCCGTAGGACCAGTCCATCGCAAAGAGCGCCTCTCGATATTTCGCTGGAAAATTGCTTTTCGTTCCAAATTTCACTCCAGTGGGCGAACCTATTCCCACATAAACGACGGGCGGCAGGCTGTCGAAGTAGTAATCCGGCCAAACTCGTGTCCCATCGCGCCAGCCAAATTCGGCGCCGGACACACAATGCACGATCCGCGTCGCGCGATACCAGGGTGTTCCCCAATCCCATTCCATATCGCTGTCGAACGCGAAGAGTTCGCCCTCCGGATTAAAATCGAAGTCATACGCATTCCGCATCCCGCCGGCAAACAGTTCCCAATCCTTTCCCTCTGCATCAGTGCGAAGAATGTAAGAGGCCGGCGGTCTGGCTCCATCCTGATCGTTGCTCTCTCTGGTCGGAAGCGACAGCATATCCTCAGCGTAATTGCGCAAAGGCGATCGCGGCGAAACACCCGTGGGAAGCTTTGTTCCGTTGCCATTAAGAACATAAATCTTCTTGTCCGGCCCGAGGGCCAGCGCGTGATAACCATGTTCGCTCCCGCCCTCAAAATTCTTCAGAAGTTGCACTTCGTCCGGATCGAATTGGTCGTTATTATTCCTGTCGATCAATCGGTAGAGGCCCGCTCCCTTTGGCCCATGCGCACTTACATAAAGGCTGTCGAACGCGTAGAGCAATCCCATCGCGTAATGAATCGGCGCTGGCACCGGCTCGACTTGCGAAACTGCGCGGTCTTTCATTGTTATGCGGAGCAATGGGTGCGCATCTCCCTCGGGCGAAATTATCAATCGCCCCTTTGGATCAAAGGTCATGCAAATCCAACTGCCTTCCCCCGCCTGCGCGGACCGGAGCAGTTCAACCTTAAAATCCGCCGGAACAGTGAGGGACTCTGGGGCCGTCGCGGCCGCTTTCACGAGAACGTCGCCCCATGGCAGAATCCCGTGCGGCCCGATCGCCGAAGCGTGTTGCCATTGTGCTGAATTGAAATTCAGCGTATTCCAGCCAGCTTCCTCGTTTGTTGATGCCAGCCACGAAGAATCCGAAATCAGATTCGTCTGGCCGTTCAGGTTGAAATGGACGAGCAGACCCGCATTCCCTGATTTGTTTTCCCCATGAATGGCGATCACGTTTTCGCCCTGGTTCAGCCGCACTGAAACTTCACTGCGGATCGGGTTTTTGTAATCCGTGCAGCGCGCCACCGAAACGCCATTCAGAAAAACTTCCGCCGAATCATCGGCTGACACCGTCAGGCGCGCATTCCAAAGCAAAGGTGGTGTTCGGAAGGATTTGCGGAAGAAAACGCTCTGGGCATTCGTATTGGCGTGCCAGATCCAATCCGGTGTTTGCGCCAAAATCGAAGCCGCGGCATTACAAAGTAAAAGAGCGAATAGTATCCTGCGAATAAAAAGCAAAATCTTCCCCGGAAATCGCAATTTCGAGTTCATCGATAAAATTGATTTCCATACTCTGCCAGAGGACAGCTCTCCAGCCCAGCCGCGTTTTGCGTTTTCCATCCGAGTGTCTTTCGAACCGAATCAGAACGGAGACCAAGCATTCGAAGCTGAAGATTGTGGTTAAGAAAAGGCAACGCTTTATGTTATAGTGCGCCGAATGGCCGAGATTGTTCTCACCACATTAAACGCGAAGTACATCCATGCGGCCTTCGGATTGCGCTATCTGATGGCCAACCTGGGCGGCTTGCGGGGCCGTGCGTGTCTTGTCGAGTTCGACATCAATCAGCGTGCCACCGACATCGCCGAAGTTTTGCTGGCGCGCAACCCGAAGATTATCGGGCTGGGCGTTTATATTTGGAATGCGCAACTCAGCCTGGAAGTCGTCCAGGTTCTAAAACGCGTCGCCCCCGAGGTGGTGATTATCCTCGGCGGGCCTGAGGTGAGTTACGAGACAGACCAGCAGGCGATTTGCACCCTGGCCGATTATGTGATCACGGGGGAAGCGGATTTGAAATTCGCGGAGGTGTGCGGCGCTATTTTAAGCGGAAACAGGCCGGCGAACCAAATTATTCCGGCGGAGTTGCCGCAGTTGGAAAACCTGGCGCTGCCTTACGATCTTTACGAAGACAAGGACATCGCGAATCGCATTATTTATGTGGAGGCGTCGCGCGGTTGTCCATTCACCTGTGAATTCTGTTTGTCATCACTGGAAATCCCCGTCCGGGCCGTGCCGCTGGAACAATTTTTGGAGGCGATGGAAAAACTGCTCACGCGCGGCGTGAAGCATTTCAAGTTTGTGGATCGCACCTTCAACCTGAACATCAATACCAGCAAAGCGATCCTGGAATTTTTCCTCGCCCATTACGCGCCCGGAATGTTCTTTCATTTCGAGATGATTCCCGACCGCCTCCCGGAGGCGCTCCGCGAATTAATTGCGAAATTCCCGCCGGGCGCGTTGCAGTTCGAGGTAGGCATCCAGACCTTCAACCTGGACGTAAGCACCCGCATCAAGCGCCGGCAGAATTACGAAAAGCTCGCGGATAATTTTCATTTTCTGCGCGAACAGACCGGCGTGCATATTCACGCGGATTTAATCGTCGGTTTGCCCGGCGAAACCATCGAGAGTTTTGCCGCGGGATTCGACCGCTTGGTCGCGCTCGGGCCCCAGGAAATCCAGGTCGGCATTTTGAAGCGCCTGCGCGGCACGCCCATTGTGCGGCACGACGAGGAATGGGGAATGGTTTACAGCGCCATGCCGCCCTACGAAATTCTCCGGAACAAAAGCATTTCATTCGAAGAAATGCAGACGATGCGCCGATTCTCGCGCCACTGGGATTTGATCGCGAACAGCGGAAATTTTTTGGAATCAACACCCCTGATCTGGAGCAAATCGCAATCGCCGTTTGTCGCCTTCATTCGGTGGAGCGATTGGCTCTACGCGCACACCGGAAGGAATTATGGCATTGCGCTGGGGACCCTGGTGGAGTTGTTGTTTGAATATTTGGTGAAGGAGATCGGACTGGAGCCTGCTCTGGTCGCTAATGCCATTTATCGCGATTATCAGCGCGGCGGACGCTCGGACAAACCCGAATTGTTACGGCCCTATTTGAAAGAGGAGGGCATTGCTGTGAGGCGCTCGAAGGGTGGATTGAAAAGGCAGTCGCGCCATATAGCAGAAGGACGAACACCTCCGGCGCTTGCTCAAGAAAATCTATCGCGAGAACGCGCTGAAAATCATCGAGCCCCGGCGGCGATCATTGCTTCCGGTTGGAAATCACCTCAAAAATCGGCGTGACTCCGTGCGCGCAAAATTTGCTCACGGAAGCTCTGGAGATGAAAATGGTTTGGCCATTCTCCTGCTCGAATTCCAAGTACATGGATAAGACATCATATTCCTTCTTCTGGAACAGCGTTCTCATCCCTTTGAACAGCACATTGCGATAAATGACGGTCTGATCTGCGTCCCGGCAGTACACATCATATCGTTGGGTGATATCAATCTTTTCGGGTTCGTTTTTTCCTTCCTTTTGCATAGGCCTCTCATCCTGCTTCGGGACGTAGTTTGGGTCCAGTTCTCTCATCACGTACTCTCTCGTCACCTCTGGATTCACTCCGCTCTCTTTCAAAACTCGCGCCCCCAATCCATCACCCTCCTCGACCAAACCAAGAAGAATGTGCTCCGTTCCCACATAAGCATGACCGAGGGCTTTCGCTTCTCTAGCCGCGATTAACAGGACTTTTTTCACACGCGGAGTGAACGGAGTCGAGCCACTGCTTTTTTCATCTTTTCCAGTGCCAATCAACCCTTCGATCCGGCCGGCCACGGCTTTCAAATCGACGTCCATCCTCTGAAGAACGGTTACTGCCGTGCCTTGCCCAAGCTTAAGCATTCCAAGAAGGAGGTGCTCCGTCCCGATGAAGCCGTTTTGACGCCGGTCCGCCTCCTTGCGCGCCAGCATAAGCACTTGTTGCGCTCGCGGCGTGAAATTATTCATCTCACTCCCGCGTGCTGTGTTCGGCTGGGTGAACGCGTTCAAAAATGACTTGAACCAGCTCATTTTCTCAACCGTTTCAAAATGATCCGCTCCGAATTCCCATGATAGAATTTTTCCAGCCCGTTCTTTGGCAACGCCAGTCCTTCGACCGTTCTTCCGTCGTCCTGAACCGGTGCGGGTCCGCTGTAAAATCGAAAGTCAGGGCGGTACCACCACAGCACCTTACCTCTTCCTGCGAGGCCAATTCAACGCAATCGTTCTCTAATTTCTCGACGCCCCGCTCTCCTCCCTTCACAATCCGCCGCTCAATTGAAATGACGACATTCATCATTCGCGCATTTGCTCTCGCCGCCCTGCTCGCCGCATCTTCCCGCGCCCAATCGCTCGACGAGTACCGCCGTTTCGCCCTCTCTCAGCAGGCCGACGTCGAACGCGGCAAAGCTCTTTTCTTCAACGAAGCCAAGCTGGCTTGCTCCAAATGCCACACCATCGACGGCAAATCTGGCAAAGCCGGCCCTGACCTCTACGCCATCGGCGACAAATATCCTCGTCCCGCGTTGATCGAAGCCATCCTCCAGCCGTCCGCCAACATCGCCATCGGCTACACCACCACCATTGTCATCACTCAAAACGGCGACGAGTACAGCGGCATTCTCCAAAGCGCGAATAACGAAGCCGTGGAACTCATGGGCGCCGATGGGAAACTCATTCGCATCCCCAGGCGCGACATCAAGGAACAAAAAGCCAGCCCCATCTCGCTCATGCCCGAAGGTGTTCAGTCCGGACTTACCCTGCAGGAATTAAACGACCTCATCGAATTCCTCATCTCCCTCCGTCAACCCGAAACCGCCCTCGTCAGCGACACCGCCACTCCCGCCATCATCCCCAAACTGGCGAAGCCGATCAAAGTCACTCCGCTCTTTCAGGAGAAGTTCACCACTCCGCGCATTGATGGCGTTGAATCCGGCCTCACCGGTTTCTGGCCCATTCCCGGGCAAAAGAACGCCGCGCTCGTGACGCATCAGGTCGGTTTGATTTGGCTCATCGAGAAAACCAAAACCGCCGAGAAAAAATCACTCTTCGCCGACCAGATCTCCGAAACCTACAGCAAAACCGGTCCGAACGGCCTGCTCGGCCTCGCCTTTCATCCAAAATTCACAAAAAATCGGAAGTACTACCTCAAATATCAGGTCTTCGAGGACCAGAGCATCGCCACCGTTCTCGTCGAGAAAAAGATGGCGCCCGATTTCCGGCACGATTCCGGCGAACCCGCCCGCCGGCTGATCAAAATCCCCAGCCTCGGCGGCGATCACGGCGGTGGCTGCGTTCAATTCGGGCCGGACGGCTACCTTTACTTTGCCATGGGCGATTCCGGTCCGCATCGCGACCCCAATGGCAATGCGCAGAATATGCAATTGCTTCTCGGAAAGATGGTCCGCATCGATGTCGATCATCACGACGAGGGCCGCGCCTATTCCATTCCGCGCGACAATCCTTTCGTCGGCCAATCCGCCGTTCGTCCCGAAATCTGGGCTTGCGGCTTCCGCAATCCCTGGCGTTTTAGTTTTGATTCCAGGACCGGCGAACTCTGGCTGGCCGACGTCGGCCAGGATCGCGTCGAAGAAATCGACATCGTTCACCGCGGCCAAAACTATGGCTGGAACGTCTATGAAGGTTTCGAACGTTTTTCCGACACTTACCGCGAGGACGGCGTGAAGTACACCCCGCCGCTCATGGCCTACAAACGCAAATACGGCAACTCCATCACCGGCGGCGATGTTTATCGCGGCCGCGCCAACCCCTCCTTTAACGGCGTTTATATTTTCGGCGACTACAATTCCAAACTCATCTTCGGCCTGAAGCAAAAACACGGAAAACTCGACACCGTCCGCCAGATCGGCACTGCCCCCGAACGCATCGTCTCCTTTAGCGCCGACGAACAGGGCGAGCTTTACCTTGCCGGCTTCGAAGGCACGATCTTCAAACTCGATTTCCCCGACACTGCCTTCAACGCTCCAATCAAAAACGACTGAACTCGGAGTTGGCAGACTCCTTCCTCACGACCGCTTCAATTGCACGTGCTGCCATTCCGAATGCCAGCTCCGGTTTAAGTGTCCAGATTTTCGTTCTGCGGGTAACAATAGAAGCGTGGATGAGACAAACGACAGTGAACTGCTGCGAAGATACTCTGCCGGGAGCGATGAAGCCGCCTTCGCCGAGCTGGTGAACCGCCACTTGGCTCTGGTCTATTCGGTGGCTCTCCGCGTCGTGGTCGATCCTCATCTTGCCGAGGACGCCACTCAGTCCACCTTCGGCGTCTTGGCCAGCGAAGCACGCCGTCTCATTTCACATCCTTTACTCACGAGCTGGCTTCACCGCACCGCTTACAATCACGCCGCCAAACTCGTTCGCACTGAAATGCGACGCCGCGCCCGGGAACAGGAGGCCTTTAAAATGCAAACCACTGAGTATCCTGGCGTGGACAACGATTGGGAACAAGTTGCCCCTCGCCTCGATTCAGCACTTGACCGGCTGAACGAAAATGACCGGAAGATCATCCTCCTCCGCTTTTTCGAAAGGAAAAAGGCGCATGAAATCAGCGCTCTCTTGGAACTAACCGAGGCAGCCGTGTACAAGCGGCTCAGCCGCGCTCTCACCCGCCTGCGCCGCATGGTTGCCGGCGAGAAAATCTCCTTGGACACTTTTGCCTCGATCCTTGAGGCCGGAACGGTCGCGACTGTCCCAGCCAGCTTATCCACCTCCGTGACAGCCGCCGCCCTCGCGGGAGGCTTCGCGGCGAAAGGGGTCGGTCTGGCCACGTTAAATATACTTGTTATGTCTAAACTTAAGATTGCTGCGGTCAGTGCCATCCTTTTGGCCGGCATCGCCACTCCGATACTGTGGCAGCATCAATCCCTGGCCCATTTGCGGGCCGAGAACCTCCGCCTCGGAGATAAGATTCAACAGATGGAGCGTCTTTCCGCCGAAGCTGACGCATTATCGCGGGAGCTTGCGATTAGGCGAGAGCAGGAATCTCTCAGCAAAGCGCAACTGACCGAGCTGCTTCGCTTGCGCAGCGAGGTTGGACTATTGCGCAAGGACAACCAGGAATTGGCGCGGTTACGCTCGCCCTCCGCCCGCGGATCCGCATCGCCGGAGCCGAACTACCTTCCTGCCACCGCTTGGGCCAACGTCGGGCTGGATAAACCCGAAGCTGCCATCCAAACTTTCTTTTGGGCTGGCAAACAAGGGGACACCAACGTCTTGAGCAACCTTTTGCGATGGCAACGCGATCCTGCCATCCCCGTTTCGGACAAACTGGATGAAAAATTTGCGGCCTCAATGATCAGCGGCTCTGCGCACTTTGCCAAAGAACTTGAAGGCTTCCGAATCACCACCGTAAACAATGAAGGCAACGAAATACGCCTTGGGCTGGAAGTCACGAACGACATGGGCAACACCGAGTCGCACCTGCTGCGTCTGGTCCAGGAGGAGCAACAGTGGTTTCCCGTCATGCACGTCTGGCAGGAAGGACCCGGGAGCATCCACGCGTCCCTCGATATTCCTCCCAAATTCAAAAGCGCGAACTGACGCGCTGGACTCGCCCCAAAGACGAAATGCAAAATGTTCAGTTCACTGCGCCCACTCAATGCTCAATGAAAGTTTCTCAACCTGCTGGCACCGACTCCTCACGGTAGGGACGACTTCCACGGCGTCCCACTTCCTTTCGTCGCGATCCGCTCACGAACAGAAAACATCTCCATGGAACGGACTATACGCCAAACACAAAATCGACTATCCATTCGGCTCAATATGGGTCTCTTTTCCAAAGCACCGAAGCCGAACCCGAAGATCATCGTCGAGGGGCTGGAGATTTCATTTCATCAGGAATACGGCGGATGGGAGTTCACATACCGCGGCACACTCTTTTCCTCATTCGAGCCGATTTTGATCCTGCCGGCCAGGGCGGAGCTGGATTCAATTTTGAACACCCTCGAATCCCTCAAGCCCGAGATGAAGACGAGATTACAGAAGGGTTTGAGCGAGTGGGGTGATTCCAGGCTGGATGACGGAGAGTCATACTCCGTCAACATCCAGGACTTTGCCACATACAAGTCGTTCATTGTTTCATGGTCCGAAGGCTCCTCCTGGGGAGATTTGGGAGTCGATTTCACCATCAAAGACCACGTGATCGTTGATGAAAGTTGGGGCGACTGAGTCGAACCTAACCGCTTGAACTACTCCTCGCCCGCCACTGCCCAATGTCGTATTACATCCAACATTCTGGCATTGGTTTGTCGATCTTTCACGGCGATTCGGACGGCGCGGTTGCCCAAATTTGTTCCCATCTGCGCGGCGTTCCGAAGGTACAGTCCCTTCTTTCTGCAACGTTGGACGATGCTTTCGGCGTCAGGTCCATCGGACGGGAGATGGCAAAGCAAAAAGTTGGCGACGCCGGGAACTGGATCCCAGCCGAGTTGCCGCAGTGCGCGTGAGAGTTCCTCTCGCAGCAA
>Ga0136846_1231999_pt1 | contig 39101 bp, 40 predicted proteins | sample HopSoiMetagenom2_FD_96841 | JGI IMG/M metagenome (GOLD analysis project Ga0136846, IMG submission 96841) | Grasslands soil microbial communities from Hopland, California, USA - 2 Assembly 2016 (version 4) | ecosystem: Environmental > Terrestrial > Soil > Grasslands | place: USA: Hopland...
AGCGCGGCGCGGATCGCGGCCAGCGAGGCTTTCTGGTTCGCCTCGAAGGAAAACATCCAGACCCACGGCGGCATCGGCTTCACCTGGGAGGTGGACGCCCATCTCTACTACCGCCGCTCGCGGCAGCTGAGCCTGGTGGCCGGCGCGCCCCGGGTCTGGAAGGAGCGGCTGGTGAGCCATCTCGAACGGCGCAACGCGGCTTAGCGGAGGGACGGATCATGGACTTCAACGACAGCCCCGAAGAAGCCGCCTACCGCGCCCAGGTCCGGGCCTGGCTCGAAGCGAATGCGCCGAAGACCGGCGTCGGCGGCGACGACCTGGAGGGCGGGACGGCGGACACCCTGGCGGCCTCGAGAGCCTGGCAGGCGAAGAAGGCCGCCGCCGGCTACGCCCAGATCACCTGGCCCAAGGAATGGGGCGGGCCGGGCGGCACGCCGATCCAGCAGGTGATCTTCAACACCGAGGAGGCGAAGCACCCGGTCCCGCCGAACCCCTTCGCCATCGGCCTGGGCATGTGCGTGCCGACCGTCATGGCCTTCGCCGACGAGGCGACCAAGGCGCGGTTCGTCGGCCCGGCGCTGCGCGGCGAGGAGATCTGGTGCCAGCTGTTCTCCGAGCCCTCGGGTGGCTCGGACGTGGCCGCGGCGCGCACCCGCGCGGTCAAGGCGCCCGACGGCTCCGGCGACTGGATCATCGACGGCCAGAAGGTCTGGACGACCGGCGCCCAGTTCTCCGACTTCGGCATCGTCATCACCCGCACCGAGCCGGACGCGCCCAAGCACAAGGGCATGACCATGTTCTGGGTCGACATGCACGACCCCGGAGTCGAGGTGCGGCCGATTCACCAGATGTCGGGCGGCTCCGGCTTCAACGAAGTGTTCTTCACGGGCGTGCGGGTGAAGGACAGCCAGCGCCTCGGCGCCGTCAACGACGGCTGGAAGGTCAGCCTGGTGACGCTGATGAACGAGCGCCTGGCGGTGGGCGGCTCCAGCGGCGCGGGGTGGCGCGAGTTCATGGAAGCGGCGCGTTCGGTCGGCGGCCTCGATGGCGGTCCGGCGATCAAGGACCAGGCCCTGCGCGAGAAGCTGGCCGACTGGTACGTCCAGGCGGAGGGTCTGAAGCACACCCGCAACCGCACGATGACCGCCCTCAGCCGCGGCCAGACGCCCGGGCCGGCGAGCTCCATCGGCAAGATCGTGGCGGCGACCCAGATGCAGGACCTGGCCAACACCGCCATCGAGATGCTGGACCAGTACGGGATCATCAATGACCCGGCCCTGGCGCCGCTGAAGGGCGGCTTCCACGGCTCGCTGATGGGCGCGCCGGGCCTACGCATCGCCGGCGGCACCGACGAGATCCTGAAGAACATCATCGCCGAGCGCGTCCTGGGCCTGCCGGGCGACATCCGCGTCGACAAGGACGTGGCCTTCAAGGACCTGCCGACGGGTCGGTGAGCGGACCTGTTCCGCTCCCACTGCGTGGGAAAGGAACTGAGCGGCTCCTGCCCATCCGCCTCCGACTCGCCCACTATGCCGGCAACGGGCAGGGGAGGGTCGGATGGCTGAGCCGGACGTGGACCTGGCGTCGGTGACGGCGTTCGCGGGCCTGGGGCCGGGCCTCCTGGCGTCGCTCCGCGCCTCGCTGGAGCCCTTCGCGGTCGCGGCGGGCGAGGCGCTGTTCCGCCAGCACGACCCGGCCGAGGGCATGCACGTCATCACCCGGGGCTGCGTGCGCATCCAGGGGCGCACCCTGGCGGACGGGCTGAGCCACCTGGCCGACATCGGAGCGGGGGAGGTGGTGGGCGAGTTCGGGCTCGTCGACCAGGGCCGCCGCTCGGCGAGCGCCGAGGCGCTGGAGCCCACCGCCGGCTACTTCATGCCGCGCGAGCAGTTCGAGCGGCTGCTGTTCATCGGCGATCCTGCCGCCCAGGCCGTGGCCCGCGAGATCCGCGCGCTGGCCTGCCGTCGCACCCGCGCCACCCTGGCGGCCATGGCGGACGAGGCCGTCGGGCCGGGCGAGCGGCGGGACGTGGCCGCGGAACCCGGCGCGGTTCGCTCCCGCGGCGAGGAAGGCGTGCTGGAGATGCTGCAGGCCCTGCACCAGTTCCGGCATTTCAAGCCGGTGGAGACGGCGGAGGTGCTGGCGGCCGTCGAGGTCCTGGAGGCGCCCCGCGGCGCCGTCCTGGCGTCGGCGGGAGAGGCCGCGGCCGGCCTCTGGATCGTGCTCCGCGGCGCGGTCCGCACCGGCCTCGACCGCGCGGGGGGCGTGGAGCAGCTGCTGGTCCATGGTCCCGGCAAGCTGGTCGGCGTCGTGGCCGCCACGGACGGCGGGGCCCAGCCGGCGCGGCTGGACGTCCGCGAGAACGCCCTGCTGCTGCGCCTGCCGCGGCCTGCCGCCCACGCCCTCGCGGACGATGCCCGTCCGACGGCGGTCAAGCTGCTCGACCTGGTTTCCAAGCAGCTGGTCGCCGACCTGCGCGCCCTCTCCCGCCACCAGGGCCGCAAGCGCAGCATGGCCGCCCTCAACGCCACCGCGGGAGCTTCCGCCCATGTGTAGGATGCTGGGCTACCTCGGCGCGCCGGTGCTGCTGGACGACCTGCTCTACGCGCCCGACAGCTCGCTGCTGAAGCAGACGGTCGACGCCCAGATGCTGTCGATGCTGAACCTGGCCGGCTTCGGCTTCGCGGCCTGGAGCGACCAGTGGCAGGGCCCGGACGCGCCGCTCTGCTACCGCTCCACCCAGGTCGCGGTGTTCGACAAGAACATCCAGGCCATGGCCAAGAAGCTGAGCGCCCGGGCCCTCGTGGCCCACCTGCGCGGGGTGCCCTACCACGCGGCCACCCAGGTCAATCTGGAGAACGTGCACCCCTTCAACTTCGAGGGCCTGCCCCTGGTCCTGGCCCACAACGGCGACCTGGCGGCCTTCTCGCAGATGCGCTTCGACCTGGTGGAGCACGTCAGGCCCGAGTTCCGGCGGCTGATCATGGGCTCCTCCGACAGCGCCTGGCTCTACGCCCTGGTGGTCTCGCAGCTGGAGAGCCCGGCAGGCCCGAACACCGCCGAGGCGCTGGTGCGGGCGGTGGAGCGGACGCTGGCCATCGTGCGCCAGGTGCGCGAGCGCCACGGCATCCGCCGCTCCTCGTCGGTCAACCTGATCCTCGGCGACGGGCGCAACCTGGTGGCCGTGCGCTTCACCTTCGACTTCGGCGTCTTCGACGTGGCGCCGTTCCAGGGCGGGGTGGAGTTCCTGAGCGCCTGGTACACCCTGGGCCGCGACTACGGCCTGAAGGACGGGGAGTGGAAGATGGTCGCCGGGCCCGAGCGCGCGGACTCGGTGATCGTCGCGTCAGAGCCCCTGACCCGCGACGTCGCCACCTGGGTGGAGGTGCCGGAGTATTCGGCCCTGATGATGACCCGCGACGAGGCCGGCTGCCACGGCCGGGTGGTGGCCCTGGACGTCTGAGCGCTCTACGGTCCGCCGCATGGGCGAACTGCGGGACGCGGCGCGCACGCGCAAGAAGATCATGGAGGCCGCCCGCGACGAGTTCGCGGCCCACGGCTTCGCCGGCGCGCGCATCGAGGCCATCGCCCGCCGGGCCGGCGTCGCCAAGCAGCTGCTCTACCACTACTTCTCCGGCAAGGAGGCCCTGTTCGAGGCGACGCTGGAGAGCAAGTTCGGCCAGCACCGCCCGGCCGGCGCGGGCGGCGAGGGGCCGGGCGCGGCCTTCGTCCAGCGCTTCCGCACCGCGCTCGCCGACCCGGTCTGGGTGCGGTTCCTGACCTGGGAGGCGGCCGAGCACGAGCCTTCCGATCAGATCATCGCCGAGGACGTGCGGCGCGAGTCGGTGGCCCGCCAGATGGCCGCGGTGGCCGAGCGCCAGGCGCGCGGCGAGCTGCCGGCGGACCTTCCCACCGACCTGCTGGTGCTGGCGATCGCGTCCCTCGCCCTCTACCCGCTCGGCTACGGGCAGATCACCCGCATGGTGGCGGGCCAGGCGCCGGACGACCCGGCGTTCCAGGCGCGCTGGGTGGCGTTCCTCGACCAGTTGGCCCAGCGGCTGGCTCGGCCATAACTTACCACTTGTCAAATTAAAGTCGCGGGTTAAGCTGAGGGCATCCCAACCCCCAGAGCCCGGAGGCCGTCATGCCCGACGACGGACGCCTTGCGTTTTCGCTCACCCTCAACGGCGCGCGACGCGATCTCGCGATCGCGCCCTTCGACACCCTGCTGGACGTGATCCGCGACCAGCTGGGCCTGACCGGCGCCAAGAAGGGGTGCGACATGGGCGCGTGCGGCGCCTGCACCGTCCTGGCCGATGGGCGGCGGATCAAGTCGTGCCTGGCGCTGGCGGCCTCCTACGACGGCGCCGCCGTCACAACCATCGAGGGCCTGGAGGGGCCGGAGGGGCTGCATCCGCTGCAGGCGGCGTTCGTGCGCCACGACGCCCTGCAGTGCGGCTACTGCACGCCGGGCCAGATCCTGTCCGGCGTTGCCGTGCTCGCGGAGGGCGTGCGTGACGCGGCGGAGATCCGCGAGGCCATGAGCGGCAACCTCTGCCGGTGCGGCGCGCATCCCAACATCGTCGCCGCCATCGCCGAAGTGGGTGGCCTGTGAGCGGGGCAGCATTCCGCTACGCCCGGGCGGCGGATCCTGCGGCGGCGGTGACGCTGGGGGCGGCGCCTGGCGCGGCGTTCCTGGCCGGCGGCACCGACCTGCTGCAGCTCTGGAAGGCCGGCGTCCAGGCCCCGGCCCAGGTGGTGGACATCTCGCGGCTGCCGTTGGCGACGGTCGCCGCTGAGGCGGACGGGCTGAAGCTCGGCGCGCTCGCCCGGTTGCACGACGTGGCGGCCCATCCGGACGTGGCGCGCGACTATCCCCTGGTGGCCGAGGCGATCCTGGCCAGCGCCAGCGGCCAGGTGCGCCACATGGCCAGCGTCGGCGGCAACCTGCTGCAGCGCACCCGCTGCGTCTACTTCCGCGGCGGCGAGGGCCTGGCCTGCAACAAGCGCGCGCCGGGCTCCGGTTGCGGGGCGCTGGAGGGCGAGAACCGCCAGCACGCCCTGTTCGGTGGCAGCGCGGCCTGCGTGGCGACCCATGCCTCGGACCTCGCCGTGGCGCTGGTGGCGCTGGACGCGGAGGTCGAGGTGCTGTCGGCCGCGGGCTCGCGGCGGCTGCCGCTGGCCGAGCTCTACCGCCAGCCGGGCGAGGCGCCGGAGCGCGACACCACCCTGGCGCCGGGGGAGCTGATCGCGGCGGTGCAGGTGGCGGACGCGGCGCGGTTCGCCGGCCGCTCGACCTATCTGAAGGTCCGCGACCGGGCCTCCTTCGAGTTCGCGGTGGTGTCGGTGGCTGCGGCGCTGGTGGTCGCGGGCGGGCGGATCGCCGAGGCGCGGCTGGCGGCCGGCGGGGTCGGGACCGTGCCCTGGCGCCTCGACGCGGCGGAGGCGGCGCTGGTCGGCCAGCCGGTGGGGCCGGACGCCTTCGCCGCCGCCGGGGCGGCCGCGACCGAAGGGGCCCAGCCCCTGGCTCACAACGGCTTCAAGGTCGAGCTGCTGCGCCGCGCCGTGGTGCGGGCGCTGGAAACCGTGGGAGGCCAGGCATGAGCGCGGATCTTCGCATCGAGGCGGCGCTGAAGGTCGCCGGCCGCGCCGTCTTCCCCGCCGAAACCCCGGCGACGGGACTGCTGTACGCGGCCCTGGTGGAGGCGCCCGTCGCCAGCGGCGAGCTGCGGGCCCTCGACCCGACGGCGGCCCGCGCCGTCCCGGGCTTCGTGGACATTGTCGGCCACGCCGAAGCCGAGGGCCTCAAGGCCTCCAGCAACACCGCCCTGATCCGCGAGCGGACGATCCACTTCGCGGGCCAGCCGCTGGCGCTGGTGGTCGCCGAGAGCCCGGGCGCGGCGGAGCAGGCCGCGCGGGCGGTGCGGCTGGAGATCGAGGCCCGGCCGGCAGTCACGGCCCTCGACCAGGCCCTGGACCAGGCGTACGCGCCCAAGCTTGCCGGCCGCGTTCCGGCGGAGACCCGGCGCGGAGACGCCGCGACGGCCATCGCTGGCGCACACCTGGTGGTGCGCGGGCGCTACGAGACCGCGGTCAACAACCACCATCCGATGGAGCCGCACGCGGCGGTCTGCGTCTGGGAGGGCGAGCGCCCGACGGTGCACACCAACACCCAGGCGGTGTTCGGCACGCGGGCGGCCATCGCCCACGCCTTCCAGCTGCCGGCCGACGACATCCGCGTGGTGGCCCGCTACCTGGGCGGCGGGTTCGGCTGCAAGGGGCCGCTGTGGTGGCCCTGGATGTTCCTGGCCATGATCGCCGCGCGGCGGGCCGGTCGGCCGGTCCGGCTGGAGCTCAGCCGCGCCCAGCTCTTCACTCTGGTGGGCCGCCGGCAGGAGACGGTGCAGGAGCTGGCCCTGGGCTTCGGCGCAGACGGCCGGCTCGTCGGCATCGAGCACGACGTCCTGGCCCAGACCTCCACCCACGGCGAATATGTCGACGCAACGGCGGCGGTCTCGCGCTGGCTCTACGCCTGCCCGAATGTGAGCACGACCCACCGGCTGGTGCGCACCAACGAGCCGCAGCCGATCCCCATGCGCGCACCCGGCGTGGCGCCCGGGACCTTCGCCCTGGAGTCCGCCCTGGACGAGGCGGCCGAGCGACTGGGCCTCGATCCGGTGGAGCTGCGCGTCCGCAACTTCGCCGACCGCGACCAGCAGGCCGACAAGCCCTGGTCCTCCAACGGCCTGCTGGAGTGCTACCGCGTGGGCGCGGAGCGGTTCGGCTGGGCCGGGCGGCCGGCGCCCGGCGCGGCGCGGGACGGGCGCTGGCGGCTGGGCAGCGGCATGGCGACGGCCTGCTATCCGGTGCACCGCCAGCCGGCCTCGGCGCGGGTGCGCATAAGCGGCGAGGGCGCGCTCACGGTCCAGTGCGGCACCCAGGACATGGGCTCTGGCACCTATACCGTCCTCGGCCAGATGGCGGCCGCGCAGCTGGGCGTGGCGATGGCCGACGTGACGGTGGAGCTGGGCGACACCTGGCTGCCCGAGGGGCCCTATTCCGGCGGCTCCATGGTGACGCTCAGCATCCTGCCGGCGGCGGAGGCGGCGGCACGGCAGGTGCGGGCGCAGCTGGCCGAGCTGGCGGTGACGGACGAGGCCTCGCCGCTGGCGGGGCTGCCGGTGGAGGACCTGGAGTTCGCGGACGGCCTGGTCCGCAGCCGCAGTGGCAACGCCGCCGAGCCGCTGGTCGACCTGCTGCGCCGCCGTGCGCCTGCCGGCCTGGAAGCAGAAGCCTCGGCTACGCCGCCCGAGGCGTCGGACGTCAGCGGCATGGGCTATGGCGCGGTCTTCGTGGAGGTGGGGATCGACCCGGACCTCGGGGAGTTGCGGGTGCGCCGGGTGACCGCCGCCTACGCCGCGGGCCGCATCCTCAATCCGCTGCTGGCGAAGAGCCAGCACGTGGGCGGGCTGATCGGCGGCATCGGCATGGCGCTGCACGAGCGCACCGTCACCGACCGCGCCACCGGCCGCATCCTGGGCGACGGCTTCGCCGACTACCTGATCCCGGTCCACGCCGACATGCCGGAGTTCGACATCGCCCTGGTGGACGAGCACGACCCGCACCTGCCCGGCGGGGTGAAAGGCATCGGCATGCTGGGCTCGGCGGGGGTGCAGGCGGCCATCGCCAACGCGGTGCATGACGCCATCGGCCGGCGCGTCCGCCACCTGCCGATCCGCATCGAGGACCTGCTTTAAGCCACCCCGAATCGAAAACGGCTCCAGCGCCGGGCGCTGGAGCCGTCGAAACTCGAAGAGGAAGCGCGCTTACTTCGGGCGCTTGGCGCCGTAGCGCGAACGCTTCTGGTTACGGCCCTTCACGCCTTGCGTGTCCAGCACGCCGCGGACGACGCGGTAGCGCACGCCCGGAAGGTCGTTCGGGCCGCCGCCCATGATCAGGACCACGGAGTGTTCCTGCAGGTTGTGGCCCTCGCCGGGGATGTAGGCGATCACTTCCTTGCGGTTCGTCAGACGGACCTTGGCCACCTTCCGCAGCGCCGAGTTCGGCTTACGCGGCGTCGTGGTGTAGACGCGCGTGCAGACGCCGCGCGCCTGCGGGTTGCCGGCCAGGCCCGGGGTGGTCGACTTGGCCACCGTGGGCTTGCGGGGCTTGCGGATGAGTTGGTTGATCGTCGGCATTCAAAAAGCGTCCATCAGAGCGAGGCGTGCACCTATGCGGATGGGACGTCCAAGTCAAGTGCGCGGACGCCGATCCGGGCGCTGCGGCCGGTGAGGATCGGCCAGCCTCGAGACGTCGCGGCAGCGCCGGCTCTGTCTATTTGTCCACGAACCACACGAACCACACGAACAGGCTCGCAGGTGCGCAGCGGCGGGGTCGCCGGGACCCGTTCGTGTGGTTCGTGTGGTTTGTGGACCAAAATACCGGCGCCTGCGGCGCCCCGGCCTATCCGGTTCGCTCAGCAGGAACCGTCGCACGCACCCCCGCGCCCTATCGCTTCTTCCCGAGCTCGGCGGCGATGTCCTTGGTCAGGCGCCCGACCTTGCGATGTGCGGCCGTGATCTGGTCGCGGGTCACGCCCCAGCGCTTCGTCCAGTATTCGACGGCCTTGCGCTCGGACAGGTCGAGCCGCTCCTTGTCGATGAAGCCGCGCTTGTCCTTCAGGCCGGCCATTGATCGTGCTCCCACCGTTCGTCCGAAGCTTTGCAGCCTAGCACGGGCTGCTGGCGGAACAGTCCGCCTTGGCTAGGTCTTAGTAGGACGCCAGGGCTCCATCGCGGAGGACTTACGGGTGGCCGCAGACCGCGCCATCGGCATCGGCGGCTCGTCCGGGGCCATCGAGGCGCTGAAGACGATCCTCGCCGCGCTTCCATCGACGCTGGAGGCGCCGGTGTTGATCACCGCGCACGTGGGCGCCATCGGGCTCAACCGGCTGGCCGACATCTTCGATGCGGTCACGCCGCTGGAGGTCGTCTCGGCGGAGGACGGGGCGCTGGCGCGGGGCGGCCGGGCCTATGTGGCGCCGGCCGACCACCACCTGCTGGTGCTGGACGGGGTGATCCGCCTGGGCCGGGGGCCGCGCGAAAACCTGTCGCGGCCGGCCATCGACCCGCTCTTCCGCTCGCTGGGGCTGTCCTACGGCTCGGGCGCGGTGGGCGTGCTGCTGTCGGGCTACCTGAACGACGGCGCCGCGGGCCTTGCGGACCTGAAGCGTTGCGGCGGCCTCACCGTGGTGCAGAACCCGGCCGACGCCGAGGTGGAGGACATGCCGATCGCCGCGCTCCGGGCCAGCGACGTCGACTATCGCGCATCCGCGGGCGAGATCGCTGCGTTGCTGCAGCGGCTGGTGGCGGCCGAGCCCCCCGCGCCGCCGGCCCACCCGCCGGCTCACCCACCGGACGACATCGCAGTCGAGGTGGACATCGCGCTGGGACGGCCGGTGGACAGCCGGGTGATCGAGATCATCGCCGATCCGGTCGCCCTGTCGTGTCCCGCCTGTGGCGGCGTCCTCTCGCAGATGCGGCGGTCCTCGCCCGTCCGCTACCGCTGCCAGGTGGGACATGGCTACACCGGCGAGATCCTGGCCACGCAGAAGGAGGCGGCCACGGACGAAGCCGTGCGCGTGGCGCTGCGGATCATCGAGGAGCGGGCCACGCTGATGCAACGCATGGCCGACGACGCGCGCCGCCAGGGGCGGATCCGCGCAGCGGAGATGTTCCAAGCGCGGCTGGTCGACTGCCGCGCCTACGCCGACACCCTGCGGCGGGCGGTGACGGGGGTGTGAGGGGCGAAGTCAGCGCGCCGCATGGTCGCCGCCGAGACGCGCTGGCGGCCCGGGAGGGACTCGAACCCCCGACCTTGGCTTTAGGAAAGCCCTGCTCTATCCGGCTGAGCTACCGGGCCGCAGCGCAGGCGGTGGGTAGCGCACTCCGCGGACACAGCTCAAACGAAAACGCCCGGCGTTGGGGCCGGGCGTCTCGTATCGTCCGTCGTGGAAGGATCAGGCCGCCGCGGCGGTGGTCTTCACGAGCGACTTGTTGAGCATGGCGATGGCCGCGTCGCGGTCGATGCGCTCGATGGCGGCGACTTCGCGGACCATGCGGTCCAGGGCGCTCTCGTAGAGCTGGCGCTCGGAATAGGACTGCTCGGGCTGGTTCTCGGCGCGGTGCAGGTCGCGCACCACCTCGGCGATGGAGATCAGGTCGCCGGAGTTGATCTTGGCTTCGTACTCCTGGGCCCGGCGCGACCACATGGTCCGCTTCACCCGGGCGCGGCCCTTGAGGGTCGTGAGGGCCCTGGACACCACGCCGGTCTCGGCCAGCGGGCGCAGGCCCGCGGTCTTGGCCTTGGCGGTGGGAACGCGCAGCGTCATCTTCTCGTGGTCGAAGGTGATCACGTACACTTCAAGCTTCAGACCGGCGACTTCCTGGGTCTCGATCCCTTGCACCTGGCCGACCCCGTGGGCCGGATAGACGACGTGGTCACCGACCTGGAACTCGGTACCGCTCTTGCTCATCGAATTACCTCTCAATCCGTCCGCGTCTCCGCGGCACTTCCGTCGCGAGCCTCCGAAAAGCGACAAGACCATCCTTCCCGCGAAAAGCGTCGCGGTGATGGCGTCACTCAAGTACGGAAGCTGACCTCTTCAGACACCCTTCGCCCGTTCCGGCAGGGGGCGCCGGACGGCTGTTCTTGATTTCAAGACCGAGCAGGGCGAAGCCTCAGCGTCGTGTCGCCGGCGACATTAGCACAAAAACGAACTGAATGAAAGGGTTGCGCCGGCCCCCATTCGGCGGCCGTACAGCAAGGCCTTAGGACCCGCGGCCGGGCTTCTCGGAGAAGTATTTCTCGAACTTGCCGGTTTCCCGCTCAAAAGCTTCCGCGTCGGCGGGCGGCTCGCCCTTGACCGTGATGTTCGGCCACACGCGTGAGTATTCGGAGTTGACCTTCAGCCACTTGCCGTCCGGATCGTCTTCGGTATCGGGTTTGATCGCGTCGACGGGGCACTCCGGCTCGCAGACGCCGCAGTCGATGCACTCGTCGGGATTGATCGCCAGGAAGTTCTCGCCCTCGTAGAAGCAGTCGACCGGGCACACCTCCACACAGTCCATGAACTTACATTTGATGCAGGGATCCATCACGATGTAGGTCATGGCAAAAGCTTGGAACTCCGCGCGGCTCGAAGGGCGCGGGTTTTTCGCGGCGGGGGCGCCGGATGTCAATGCTGGCGGCCGCGAGGAATTCTTGAAGCGCAGATAGGCTTGGCCGCTGGCGGCTCAGCTTTCCGCCAACGTCGAGTAGAGCATCCGCGCCTCTGCCGGCGGGCCGCGGCGCTCGCCGAGCGCCTCGACGGTCACCGCCACCAGCCGCCCGCCGACCGCGAAGACCAGCTGGTCGCCGACCTTCACCGGGCGGGCCGGCTTGTCGAGGCGGGTCTCCTGGCCGATGCGGGTGAGGCGCACGCGGCCCTCGTCGACGAACCTGGCGGCCAGCGAGCGGGTCTTGAAGAAGCGGGCGCGCCAGAGCCAGACGTCGGCGCGGCAGGAGTCGGTCGCCTCGCTCATGCCGGCCGCGCCGCCTTGCGTCGCCGGCGGCGGGGCGGGGCCGCCGGGGCCTCCGCGCGCAGGGCCGCGAGGGCGGCGAAGGGCGAGTGCGGGGCCACGGGCTTGCGCTCGACCGCAAACTCCCGCTCCCCGCGGCGGCGCCACAGGGTCTCCTGGCCCGGGCGGCGCACGGCCGCGAAGCCGAGGCCCTTCAGGATGGTGTTGGCCTCTTCCACGCTCCAGCCGAGGGCCTGGCGGGCCGCCTCCGGCAGGGCCGCCGCGGCGCCCGCCTTGCCGGCCCGAAGGGCTTCGTCCAGGCGCTCCAGCTGCTCCACGGGCACGGCCATGCCGCGCACGGCGCGCAGGCCGAAGGCGGCGAGGGCGCGGGGCGACGGCTCGGGCGCGGGCAGGCGACTGGGCCGGTCCGCCGGCGGGCGGAAGCCAGGCGCCTCGCGCAGGGCCAAAGCCTGGGTCAGAGCCCGCGCCTCGGGCCGCAGCAGGCCGGGGAGGAAGATCGAGAAGGCGCCCAGCCGCACGCCGAGGCCACGCAGGGTGCGCCGCTCCACCTGGCTCAGGGCGCGGACCTCATGGCGCGCCTGGGCCCGGTCGATGATCCCGCCGGCCTCGGCCAGCCGGAAGGCGAGGCCGCGGGCCAGGCCCTTGATCCGGCCGTCGGCCACCGCCGCCTCCAGCTTGCGCAGGGGGGCCAGGCGGCGGCCCGCTTCGCTGGCCACGAAGGCCTCCAGGCGCTGGGCGGCGCGCTGACGGGCCGCATCCGGGCCCAGCTCGCCGATCAGCCGCACGCGCGGACGGAAAGGCTCGCCGCCCGCCAGCACGCCCGCCAGCTCGCCGCGCCACAGCACCGCGCCGTCGGGCGCCAGGGCGAAGGCCTCGTCCGGCTCGGCCGCCAGCCGGCCCAGCCGTCGGGTGATCTCGGGCCCCACCGCATGCTGGGCGGCGGCGCGCAGGGCCTTCTCCTCCAGGATCGAGGCGCCCTGGGCGGCCTCGAAGCTGACGCCGGAGAGACGGCCGACGTAGTGGCCCTCGACGGTCACGGCGCCGTCCGCGGCGACCCCGGCCAGCATCTCCTGGCGGACCCGCAGGCCGCGCATCAGGGCGCTGGTCCGCCGGTCCACAAACCGGGCCATCAGCTTCTCGTGCAGGGTGTCGGAGAGCCGGTCCTCGAGCGCGCGCGTCCTGCCCTGCCACTCGGCCGGGTCCGCCAGCCAGTCGGGCCGGTTGGCCACATAGGCCAGGGTGCGCACGCTGGCGAGGCGGGCGGCCAGGGCGTCGATCTCGCCGTCGGTGCGGTCCAGGTGGCCGTACTGGCGGTCGATCCAGTCGTCGCCGATCCGCCGGCGGCCGGTGGTCAGCTGCAGGAAGAAGGCCCGCGCCAGGCCCACGTGTTCCTCCAGGGCAAGCTTGCGGAAGTCCGGCGTCTGGCACACCTCCCACAGCCGGCCGAGGTTGGCGCGGTCGCGCAGGCGGCTGGAAAGCTCCTCATCACGGGCCAGGGCCTTCAGCGTCGTCTCGTCCAGCGCCTCGGCGGAGAGCTTCAGGCCCTCGCGGTCGGGCAACTTCGCAAGCGAGGTCAAGAGGCCGGGGAGGGAGGCGAAATCGAGCTTGGAATTGCGCCACTCGGCCGCGGTGACCGGCTCGAAGCTGTGGTTCTCCACCGCCTCCACCAGGTCGGGATCCATGTCCTCGGCCTCGCCGGTGACGCCGAAGGTCCCGTTGGTCTGATAGCGGCCGGCGCGGCCGGCGATCTGGCCGATCTCCTGCGGGTGCAGGAAGCGGGTGCGCTTGCCGTCGAACTTGCGCAGCCCGGCGAAGGCCACGTGGTCGACGTCCATGTTCAGGCCCATCCCGATGGCGTCGGTGGCCACCAGGAAGTCGACCTCGCCCGACTGGTAGAGCGCCACCTGGGCGTTGCGGGTGCGGGGCGAGAGGCTGCCCATCACCACCGCCGCGCCGCCGCGCTGGCGGCGGATCAGCTCGGCGATGGCGTAGACCTGCTCGGCGCTAAAGGCGACCACGGCCGAGCGGCGCGGCAGGCGGGTCAGCTTCTTGGGGCCGGCGTAGGTGAGCTCGGAGAAGCGGTCGCGGGTCTGGATCTCGGCGTGCGGCAGGAGGCGGCGCACCAGGGGCGCCATGGTCCCGGCGCCCAGCAGCATGGTCTCGGCCTTGCCGCGGGCGTGCAGCAGGCGGTGGGTGAAGACGTGGCCCCGCTCGGGATCGGCGGCCAGCTGGATCTCGTCGACCGCCAGGAACTCCACCTCCACCGACAGCGGCATCGCCTCGACGGTGCAGACGTAAAACTGCGGCCGCGGCGGGATGATCTTCTCCTCGCCGGTGATCAGGGCGACGCAGCGCGGCCCCCGCGCCCGCACGATGCGGTCGTAGACCTCCCGCGCCAGCAGGCGCAGCGGCAGGCCGATCATGCCGGAGGCGTGCCCCAGCATCCGCTCCACCGCCAGGTGGGTCTTGCCGGTGTTGGTGGGCCCCAGCACCGCCACGAGCCGGGACGGGGCTGCGCCCGTGGGGCGGTCGCTCATAGGATCAACGTGGGTAATGCAGGAGAGTCGGGCAAGCGGTGTGGCGCGTTGACGCCCCGCCCAACACCGTTCGCAGCATAGGAATTGCGCAGGAAATGGGCGCCGCTAGGTTCGCGGCCAATTCGCTTTTTCCAGGAACTGCCTCCGATGACCGCCACCCGCCGCCACGTCCTCCTCACCGGCGCCGGCCTCGGCCTTGCCACGCTCGCGCCCTTCGCGTCCGCGCGCGCGGCCGGGACCCAGGCTGTAAACGATCCGCGCCTCGCAAAGCTCCTCGACGCCTTCGTGGACGAGATGCTGGCGGCCGATCCCGAGACCGCCACCACCCTGGGCCTCGACAAGGGCCCGCGCGCGGCGCTGAAGCGCCGGCTGACCGAACGCTCGGCGCAGGCTCGCGCCGCCCAGGCGGCGGGCTACGCCGAGCGGGCGAAGCAGCTTCGCGCCGTCCCGCGCGCCAGCCTCTCGGGCCGTGACCTCACGACCTACGACACCGTGCTCTACGCCATGGATCTGGGCGCCGAGGGCGGGAAGTTCTCGTATGGCAGGGACCAGGCCAACCCCTACATCGTCAGCCAGCAGGACGGGACCGTCGTCAACACCGGCGAATTCCTGAACTCCAACCACCTGATCGAGACCAAGGACGACTGCGAGGCCTATCTGGCGCGGCTGGAGGCCTACGCCACGGTGGTCGACCAGGAGAACGCCCGCATGGCCGACGCGGCCGGCCACGGCGTCGTGCCGCCCGACTTCCTGCTGGCCACGGCCCTCGGCCAGATCACCGAGCTGCGCGGCCAGTCCGCCGCGGCGACGCGCCTCGTCACCTCGCTGGACGAGCGGGCCAAGGCCAAGGGTCTGGGCGACTACGCGCCCCAGGCCGCGGCCATCGTCGAGGGCAAGATCTTCCCCGCCCTCGAGCGGCAGATCGCGGCGGTGAAGGCCCTGCAGGCCAAGGCCACCCACGACGCGGGGGTCTGGAAGTTCCCGGATGGCGGCGACTACTACCGCTGGGCGCTGAAGGTCGGCACGACCACCGACCGAACGCCGGCCGACATCCACAAGATGGGCCTCGACCAGGGCGCGGCCATCGACGCCCAGATGGACGCCATCCTGAAGGCCCAGGGCTATTCCAAGGGCACGGTGGGCGAGCGGATGACCGCGCTCACCAACGATCCGAAGTTCCTCTATCCGGCCACCGACCAGGGCAAGCGCGAGCTGATCGCCTACCTCGAGGGTCGCATCGCCGCGATCCGCCCCTACCTGCCGAAGATCTCCAAGCTGGGCCTGAAGGCGCCGGTGCAGGTGAAGGCCGTGCCGAAGGAGATCGAGGCCGGCGCCGGCCTCGGCTACATGAACTTCGCCGCCATCGATGGCTCGCGACCGGCGATCTACTACGTGAATCTGCACGACATGAAGAACTGGCCGCGGTTCACCCTGAGCAGCCTGACCATGCACGAGGCGCTGCCCGGTCATGCGTGGCAAGGCGCCTATCTCGCCGAGCGCCACGACGAGATCCACACCATCGCCTCGGTGATCGGCTTCAACGCCTTCGTCGAGGGCTGGGCGCTCTATGCCGAGCAGCTGGCGGACGAGGTCGGCATGTACAAGGACGACCCGTTTGGCCGCCTGGGCTACCTGCAGGCCCAGCGCTTCCGCGCCGCGCGCCTGGTGGTCGACACCGGCCTGCACGACCAGAAATGGACCCGTGAGCATGCGGTCGAATGGATGGTCGGCGCCACCGGCCGCTCCACCGGCGCGATTACCAGCGAGGTCGACCGCTATTGCGCCGGCCCCGGCCAGGCCTGCGGCTACAAGGTGGGCCACACCGAAATCGTGCGGCTGCGCGAAAAGGCGAGGAAGGCCCTGGGCCCGAAGTTCGACCTGCGCGACTTCGACGACGCCGTGGTGACCACCGGCGGCACGCCGCTCTCGGTGCTGGAGAGCGTCATCGACCGCTATATCGCGGCGGCGAAGAAGGCTTAGATTCGCGCCATCCCATCCTTTTTCTCGTCATCAGCGGGACAAGCCCGGCCATGACGATCCTGAATATTTCCTTGGAGTGTTGATCTCAGCGCCCGTAGGCGCGCCAGAAGAAGATGGCGGTGGTGCCGACGGTGACGGTCAGCACCAGGGCGCGGAACACCAGCGGCGGGAGGCGCCGGCCCACCTGGGCGCCGAGCCAGCCGCCGGCGATCGCGCCGGCCATCACCGAGAGGGCGCCGGGCCAGTCCACCTGGCCGCTGGCCACGAACAGGGCGACGGCGATGGTGTTGGCGGCGGCGACCATGATGGTGCGCAGGGGCGCCATGCGGGCCACGTCCGCGCCGCCCAGCAGGCCCCAGGCGGCCAGCATCATCAGGCCCACCGCGCCGCCGAAGTAGCCGCCGTAGACGCCCAGGGCGAACTGGGCGGCGTAGATGGCCGCGGGCCTCGGGCGGGCGCCTCGCTGCTGCAGGATCCGGTTCAGGCGCGGCCCCACGGCCAGCGCGATCGTGGCCGCCAGCAGCAGCCACGGCACGATCAGGTCGAAGGCGTGCTCGGAGCTCGCCAGCAGCAGGACCGCACCCAGGCCGCCGCCGACCAGGCTCAGGGCGGCCAGGACCCGTCGGTCCGCCCCCGCCAGCGGATGCATGTCGCGCCGGTAGGCCCAGGCGCTGGAGAGCGAGCCGGGCAGCAGGGCGGCCGAGCTGGTGGCGTTGGCGACCGTGCCCGGCAGGCCGACCGCGGTCAGGGCCGGCAGGGAGACGAAGGTGCCGCCGCCCGCCACGGCGTTCATGGCCCCGGCCAGGAGGCCCGCGCCGGCCAGGAGGGCGAATTGCGCGATCACGATCAGGCCCCGCGCGGCTCCAGGCGGAAGCCCAGCGGCAGGAGGGCCTCGATGGTGTGGCTCTCCCCGGCGCCGTCGTCGGCGAGGCTGATCACCTCGCAGCCGGGCACGGCGAATTCCCAGATCTTCTGGCGGCAGCCGCCGCAGGGCCAGATCAGTCCCGGCAGGGACGAGGTCACCCAGATGCGGCGGATAGCGGTGCGGCCCTCGGTCACCAGGGCGGAGATGGCGCTGGCCTCGGCGCAGACGCCCTGCGGATAGGCCGCGTTCTCGACATTGACGCCGTAGTGGATGGCCCCGTCGGCCGCTTCCAGCGCGCAGGCGACGCGGACGCCGGAATAGGGCGCGTGGCTGTGCGCCAGCCGGCGCTTCAGTTCGACGGCGACGCCGGGCGGCGTGGAGGTTGTCATGTGCGGAAAGACGTCCCAGCCAGCAAGAGGGACGACGAAGTCTAGAGCCTGTCCCGCTTTGATGGAACCATCAAAGCGGGAGGAACAGGCTCGCCACTTTTGGTCGACGAGCACGATTCAGACTCTTGTCGATCCGACAAAAGTCATCGTGCTCTAGGGAGCGCACCTGCGCTAGTCCAGCGTCCGCCGGTAGCGGGCCATGGCCAGGGCGGTGACCACGCAGACAAAGGCGGTCAGCGCGAGCAGCTCGCGCCACTGGTCGCCCAGCCCCTGGCCCTTCAGCAGCGAGCCGCGCACCACCCGCAGGAAGTGGGTCACCGGGAGCACCTCGCCCAGCCATTGGGCCCACGCAGGCATGCCCCGGAACGGGAAGGCGAAGCCGGAGAGCAGGATCGAGGGCAGGATGTAGAAGAAGCTCATCTGCATGGCCTGCAGCTGTGAGCGTGCGAGGGTCGAGATGAAGAAGCCCAGCGCCAGCGAGCCGGTGATGAAGAGCGCGATGCCGAGCGACAGGCCGATCCAGCCGCCGCTCATCGGCACGTGGAACAGGACCCCGGCCATCAGGAGGATGATCGCCGTCTGGGCCAGGCCCACCAGCACATAGGGCGCGAGCTTGCCGACCATCACCTCGATCGGCTCCAGCGGGGTGGCCAACAGCGTCTCCATGGTGCCCCGCTCGGTCTCGCGGGTGACCGAGAGCGCGGTCATCATCACCAGGGTCAGGGAGAGGATCACGCCCAGCAGGCCCGGCACGATGTTGAAGGCGGTGATGGCCTCGGGGTTGTAGCGGGCGTGGGTGATCACCTCGAACGGCGCCTTGCCCTGGCCGCGCGGAGCGACGGCGCCGGTGAGGTCGTGGCTGAGGGCCGCCGTCGGCAGGGCCGAGAGCGCCGCCACCGCCGGACCTGTCGACGAGGGGTCGGTGGCGTCGGCTTCCACCAGGATCTGGGCGTTGTCGCCGCGCGCCACGCGCCGGCTGAAGTCGCCCGGGATGGTGACCGCGAACTGGGCGTCGCCGGTGCGGACCAGCCGGTCCAGCTCGCCGGCGCTGCGGGCCTGGGCGACGAACTCGAAATAGGCGGAGTTCTTCAGCGCCGCGATGATCGAACGCGCGTAGCGGCTGTCCTCCTGCGCCAGCACGGCGGTGGGCAGGTGGCGCGGCTCGGCGTTGATCGCATAGCCGAAGAGGGTGAGCTGGATCACCGGGATCGCCAGGATCATGGCGTAGGTGACCCGGTCGCGCGTGAGCTGCTTGAACTCCTTGACCAGCACGGCCGTGACCCGGCTCCAGGAGAAGGCGCTCATTGCACGTTGTCCTGGCTGCGGCCCATCAGCTGGATGAACACATCCTCCAGGGTCGGCGGGACCTCGCGCCACTGGTAGGGCTCGCGGCGGTAGGGGGCGATGGCGGCCTCGAGGGCGGCGCGGTCCTCGCCGCTGACGTGAATGGCGGCGCCGAAGGCGGCGGCGGTCTCGACGCCGGGCTTCTGCGCCAGCTCGTGCGCCAGCCGGTCGGCGTTGGGCCCCTCGCCGTGGAAGGTGATGAGGCCGGAGTGGGCGATCACCTCCTCGGCCGTTCCGCGGGCGATCAGCTTGCCGTAGCTGATGTAGGCGATCTCATGGCACCGCTCGGCCTCGTCCATGTAGTGGGTCGAGACCAGCACCGTCAGGCCCTCGGCGGCCAGGGCGTGGATCTCGTCCCAGAAGGTGCGGCGCGCCTTGGGGTCGACGCCGGCGGTGGGCTCGTCCAGCAGCAGCAGGCGCGGCTCGTGCAGGGTGGCGGTGGCCAGGGCCAGGCGCTGCTTCCAGCCGCCCGAGAGGGTGCCCGCCAGCTGGTCGCGGCGCGAGGCCAGCCCCAAGCGCTCCAGCGCCTTGTCCACCCGCTCGCCGCGCCGATCCAGGCCGTAGACCCGGGCGGTGAACTGCAGGTTCTCGGCGATGGTCAGGTCCTCATAGAGGGAGAACCTCTGGGTCATGTAGCCGGTGCGCAGCTTCACCTCGTCTGCCTGGCGGATGATGTCGAAGCCGAGGGCCTGGCCCGAGCCGGAGTCCGGCGTCAGCAGGCCGCACAGGATGCGCAAGGTGGTGGTCTTGCCCGAGCCATTGGGCCCCAGGAAACCGCAGATCCGCCCCTCCGCCACCTGGATGGTGACGTCGTTGACCACGTGCTTGTCGCCGAAGCTCTTGTTCAGGCCATGGACGTCGATGGCGAGGGCCGTCGTCTTTTCCGCTGCGTGAGGGGAGAGGCGGCCGTCGCGGGTCACTTGAGCGGCTCCACGTCCACCGGCTGGCCGACGTTGAGGCGCACGCTGGGGCGGGCCTCGACGAGGTAGACCAGGCGATCGCGGGCCTCGCGGCTGTAGATCACCGGCGGGGTGAACTCGGCGCGGGGGCTGACGAAGTCGATGCGGGCGGTGAGGCCCTTGGCGCAGCCGTCGCAGCCGAAGCGCACCACGCGGCCGACCCGATAGGCCGCAAGCTGCCGCTCCGGCACGAAGAACCGCAGCTTGATCCGCTCGTCGGGCAGGAGGCTGAGGATCGGCTGGTTGGCCGGCGCCCATTCGCCGGCGTGGAAGAAGACGTCCTCCACCCGCGCCGCGCCAGGAGCCTTGGGCGCCACGTCCGAGAGCCGGGCGCCGGCGCCGGTGGTGGCGGCCTGGGCCTGCTGGACGCGCGCGTCCGCCGCGCGGATCTGCTCGGCGCGCTGGCCGAGGGCGGCGGCGTCGCGCGGGCGCCGTCCAGCCGCGCCGGGGCGTCCCAGCCCGCGCGCACCAGGGGCTCGGTTCGGCGCAAGGTCGCCTCGGCGTCGCGGGCGCGGGCCTCGGCGGCGGCGATGTTGGCCTCGTAGACCGCCAGCTCCACGGGCCGCTGGCCCTTGCGGGCGTCCTCGGCCTGGGCCGCCGCGGCGGCCAGGCTGGCGGCGGCCTGGCCGTACTCGGCCTGCACCTGGGCGGGGTCGACCACGAACAGCGGCTGGCCGGCGACCACGTCCTGGCCGCGCTCCACCCGCACCGTGCGCACCGTGCCCGCGACCGGCGCCGCCAGGTACAGCGGCTCGCCCTCGATGTAGCCGGAAAGGGTCTTCGGCCGCGAAAAGCGCGGCAGGAGGACCAGGAAGGCGACGATGGCGGCCGCGGCCACGAGCAGGCCCACGACCAGGATGCGTTGGCGCTTCATGGGCGGGCGTCCTCGAGCAGCAGGCCGGTGAGCAGGGTCTCCACGTGCTGGCGCAGCAGCGCCGGCACGTCGAACGGCTCGGCGCCCACGGGCACGAAGGTCTCGCGCCAGAGCACCGCCATCAGCACCGGCGCCACCGTCTGCAGCGCAAAGGCGCGCGGATCGCCGGGTTTGACCTCGCCGCGGGCCTGGGCGGCGGTGATCGCGCCGGTCATGGCGCCCAGGGCGTGGACCACCAGGTCGTCGTGCCAGACGCGGGCGATCTCCGGGAAGTTCCGCGCCTCGCCCACGACCATCTTCAGCACGCCGCCGATGGGGGTGGTCTCGATCACATGGCCCAGATGGGCGGCGACCCCGCGCAGCAGGTCGGCCAGCGGGCCGGGGTGGGCCGCGATCATTGCGCGCACCGCGGTGATGTTGGGCGCCAGGGCCTGGTCGACCACCGCGCGGAAGATGTCTTCCTTGGTCTCGAAGTAGAGGTAGACGGCGCCCTTCGAGACCCCGGCGCGGGCGGCGATGTCGTCCAGCTTCGCCGCGGCGAAGCCCTTCTCCGCGAACACGGCCAGCGCCGCCTCGACGATCTCCGCCGGCCGGTCCGCCTTGCGACGACGGAACTTCGGGCCGCCCGTTTCCATCGGCGTCGTCCTGAAAACAGCCAAGTTAATAACTGACTGGAAAGTTATTAGCATGGCGTTCACCGGCCGGCAACCGGGAGGCGCCAGGAGGGGCCGCTCGGAGGAGGGGCGTCAGCAGGTCGCATGGCGATGGACCCTGGGGCGCCCATTTTCCGCCCCGGTCTGACGGCAAGGACCACAAGCCGCGCCCTGGGCTCCTGTCCGGCGCGGGCCATCCCGTCCGCCAGGAACGCCGGCGCCAGTCCGGCATGGCGGTCTCGTCGCGTGAAGGGTGTCGAATGCAGCAGGGCTTGCGTGCGCGTGTTTCCAACTGGGCCGGTCGCCGGTCGCTGCAGGTGGCGGTCCTGACGTGCGCCGTGGCGGCCAGCGCCGCGGCCGCCACGCCCCTGGCCCACGTCGCCAAGCCCGTGTTCAGCCTGAGCGCCGCCGCAGCAGCGGAGCCGGCCGCCCCCGCGCCCGCGCCGGAGGTGCTGGTCTGGCAGGGCGCCGACCTGGACGGCGACGGCAAGGCCGACTTCGCCAACCCCACCGGCGAGGCGCCCCGCACCCACGATGTCTATGGCGAGGGCGCGTTCGGCGCCTCCCGCGACGGCGGCGCCCGGCCGCACGAGGGCGTCGACTTCCGCGCCCATGCCGGCCAGACGGTGGAGGCGCCGATCTCCGGCTATGTCACCAAGATCGGCTACGCCTATCCGGGCGACGAGAGCCTGAAGTTCGTGGAGATCACTAACCCCGCCCTGCACTACGAGGCGCGGGTCTTCTATGTGAACCCGCAGGTGGAGGTGGGCGAGGCGGTCGCGGTCGGCCACCCGATCGGCACCGCGCACACCCTGCAGCGCCGCTATCCGGGCGGCATGACCGACCACGTGCACCTGGAGCTCGTCGACCGTCGCGGCCAGCATGTGGACGCCCAGCGCCTGATCGTGGCGCGGATGGAGCCGGCGGACACCGGCGTCATGGCCGCGGCGGACTAGGGTTTTCCCAGCAGAGCCGAGATGTCGTGCCCGCTCGCCGCGGCGCCGAGGGCGTCGAAGCGGCCGTGGTCGGCGATGTCGCGGGCGGCGGCGAGGAAGCCGGCCCAGGCGGTGCGGGCCAGGGCGCCGCCGACGCTGATCCGCCGCACGCCGAGGTCGGCGAGGGCGGCCACGGAAAGGCCGGGCCCGCTCATCAGCACGTTGAGGGGCTTGGGCGCGACGGCCCTCACCGCCGCGGCGATGTCCTCGGCGGTGCGCAGCCCCGGGGCGTAGAGGCAGTCCGGGCCTGCGTCGGCCAGCCGGGCCAGGCGGTCCAGCGTCTGGCCGAGGTCCATCTGCCCGATCAGCAGCCCCTCGGCGCGGGCGACCAGCACCGCGCCGGAACCCTCGGCGTCCACGGCCGCGCGGGCGGCCCGCACGCGCTCGACGGCGAGCGCGGTGTCGTAGAGCGGATGGCCCGGTTCGTGGCTCATGTCCTCGATGGAAAGGCCCGCCACCCCGGTGTCCAGCGCGCGGCGGACATTGGCGGCGACCTCTTCGGGCGCGTCGGCGTAGCCGTTTTCGAAGTCGGCGTTGATGGGCAGGTCCACCGCCGCGGACAGCTCCGCCAAGTGGGCCAGCACAGCCTCCAGCGGCGCGGCGTTGTCCTGCCGGCCGGTGGACCAGGCGAAGCCGGAGCTGGTGGAGGCCAGGGCCTGGAAGCCCAGGGCCTGCAGCGCCCGGGCGCTGCCAACGTCCCAGGGGTTGGGAATCACGAAGCAGCCCTGTGCGTGCAGGGCGCGGAAGCGCGCGCGCTTCTCCGCTGGCGTGGGCATGGGACCCTCCATGGCTGAGCTCGACGGCGCAAGGTGAAGCGGAATGGCGAGGCGTGGAACGGGGGCGAAACGAATCGCGACCGAATCACTGACATCCAGCGATTCAGCTTTCGTTCCCTACGACATATTGTATCTGATTTGCTTCGACCCACAACGAAGCTTGGTCCTGCGAGATGCGGTGACGGCCAAGTCCGCGGGTCGCCTTGACGCGCTGGGGCCCCTTCCTCTATATGGCCCGCTCTTTCGCGCGGGCGCTGCTCGCCGATCACCTATTCCTGCGAAGGTTATCTCGCCATGTCGCGTCGCTGCGAAATCACGGGTGTCGGGCCGATGGTCGGTCACAACGTGAGCCACTCGAACATCAAGACCAAGCGCCGGTTCATGCCAAACCTGACGGCGCTGACGTTGATGTCGGACTCGCTGGGCCAGGCCTTCACGCTGCGGATCACCAATGCCGCCCTGCGGACCGTGGACGCCAAGGGCGGCCTGGACGCGGTGCTGCTGAAGGCCAAGGACGAGGTGCTCTCGGCCAAGGCCCTGAAGATCAAGCGCCAGGTGAAGGCCAAGCTCGCCGAGCAGCCCGCCGCCTGACGCGGCACGATGTGTCGTTCCGAAGGGGCCGCCCGCGAGGGCGGCCCTTTTGCTGTCTGGGCTCAGCCGCCGACCGGCGCCGCAGGCATCCTTGTTTTGACCACCAAGACCGCCAAGACCACCAAGAGGCCTGTGTCCGACGCCGGCCGCGTCCACTCGGATCCCTTGGTGGTCTTCGTGGTCTTGGTGGTCCAATCGACCTTCAGGTCCGCCGCCGTCTAATGGATGCGCGCTTGCGCGCGGCCTCGTTACTTCAGCGCCCCGTCGAAGAGGGCGATGAGTTCGCGCCAGTGGCGTTCGGCGCCGTCCGGGTTGTGGACCGGCATGTCGGCCGGCACCCAGCCGTGGCGGCAGCCGGGCCAGATGGAGACCTGCGCGTCCACGCCGGCGTCGGCCAGCGCCGCGGCCAGGCGGTCCTTCTGCAGGGCGTCGAAGCTGGCGTCCTCGTCGGCGCCGGCCACCAGCACCTTGGCCTTGATGTTCGGGGCCAGCAGGTGCGGGCTCTTCGGATCGTCCGTGGCCAGGTTGCCGCCGTGGAAGGCCGCCGCGGCCACGACGCGCTCGGGGAAGGTCCCGGCGGCGCGCAGGGCGATCGCGCCCCCCATGCAGTAGCCGGTGACGCCGATCCGCGAAGGCAGGGCCCGCGGGTCCTTGTCCAGGAACTCGATGCAGCCCTCGGTGTCGGTCATCTGCCGCTCCGCGCCGGTGGAGGCCCGCAGCTTGCCGAACAGGGCCACCGCCTCGGGATCGCCCGCCCGCGCCTTGGCAATGTCCGGCGGATCGTAACGGCCGGCGCGCCAGAAGAGGTCGGGGAGCAGGACGTAGTAGCCCGCCGCCGCCAGCCGCTCGCCCATGTCGAACAGGGCGGGACGGATCGCCGGCGCGTCCATGAACAGGATCGCCGCCGGCCAGGGCCCGCCGCTGTCGTCCGGCATGAAGGCGAAGCCGCGCGCGTCGCCGTCGGCGGTGGGGATGGTGACGTCCTCTCTCATGGGCTGGCTCCCGGTGGGGGCCGCCAGTCGAAGGCGAGCAGCAGCGTCCGCTGGCGGCTGGAGAAGTTGTCGTCGGAGATCAGGTAAAGGCGCACCGAGCCGTCGGGGTTCGGGAGGGCCGCGAGGCCCTCGAAATTGTCGACGGTGGCCGGGGCGCCGATGCGATGGGTGTCCAGGGTGCGGCCGGCGGCGTCGGTGATCCGGATCCGGATGGTCACAGCCTCGGTGAGCGGATTGTAGTCGCGCAGCAGGAAGGCCCAGCGGCCGCCCGGCAGCGCACGGGCCGACGTCAGCCAGCCTTCCCCGGCGCCAGGCACGGCGAAGCTCTTGGCGCAGCCGCCGGCGAGCCGGCAGACCCAGGTCTCGCGGGTGTCCTCCCGGCCGACCCGATAGGCGTCGGGTCCGTCGGCGGGATCCAGCGCCAGGGCCTCCATGCCCTCGTTGTTGGGGAACGGGGCGTCCGGATGCGGGACCTCGCGCGGCGGCGTCCCGTCCGCCGGATAGAGGAGGATGCGATGATGGCGCTCGAAGCTGACCATCAGGTCGCCGTTGGGCCACAGCGCCAGGCCCTCGGCGTCGCTCTCGGACTTGCCGGCCGGCAGCGGCTGGCCGTCGGGGCCGGCGAGCCTTGCGAAGGTGGCGTCGGCCACGCCTGTCAGGCGCCCCTCGGCGTCGAGCACGATGCGCGCGCGGACCAGATCGCCCTCGTCGCTCTGGCTGATCATCCGCCCGTCCGGCAGCACCACCAGGTCGGAGAGCCCGTGCAGGCGCGCGGTGTCCTTGGAGGTGAGGACCAGTCCGCCGGCATAGGTGAAGTTGTCCGCCGGCCCTGGCTTGGCGCCCTCCCGCCACTCGGCCACGGGCTGGGCGTCCACGTGGATCGGGACGGGCAGGGCGCTGGCGGGCGGCGCGCAGGCGGCCAGCGAGGCCGCGACCAGCGCCAGCCCCGCCCACCGCCTCAAGCGGTGGCCCTCCGGACTTCCTTGAAGGTGGAGCGGCGCGTAGGCCCCTGGGGACCCTGGGTGCTGGGCGGCGGCGCCAGCAGGCCGGCGTTGCGCCGGGTGACGCGCCGCACCTCCTCGTCGAACAGGTCGGCCAGTTGCTCGACCATGGCGCCGGCCAGCTGCTCCACGTCCACGATGGTGACGGCGTTTTTGTAGTAGCGGGTGACGTCGTGGCCGATGCCGATGGCGATCAGCTGCACCGGGCTCTTGGCCTCGATCTCGCCGATCACCTCGCGCAGGTGGCGCTCCAGGTAGTGGCCGGAGTTCACCGACAGGGTGGAGTCGTCGACCGGCGCCCCGTCCGAGATCACCAGCATGATGCGCCGCGCCTCGGGCCGCCCGATCAGGCGCTGGTGCGCCCACATCAGGGCCTCGCCGTCGATGTTCTCCTTCAGCAGGCCCTCGCGCATCATCAGGCCCAGGTTGCGACGCGCTCGCCGCCAGGGGGCGTCGGCGGCCTTGTAGATGATGTGGCGCAGGTCGTTCAGCCGGCCGGGCTGGGCGGGCTTGCCGGCCTTCAGCCAGTCCTCGCGGGAGGAGCCGCCCTTCCAGGCCCGGGTGGTGAAGCCCAGGATCTCGGTCTTGACGCTGCAGCGCTCCAGGGTGCGCGCCAGGATGTCGGCGCAGACCGCGGCCACCATGATCGGACGCCCGCGCATGGAGCCGGAGTTGTCGATCAGGATGGTCACCACGGTGTCGCGGAACTCGGTGTCCTCCTCCTCCTTGAAGGCGAGGGATGCGGTGGGGTCGGTGATCACCCGGGTCAGGCGCGCGGTGTCCAGCAGCCCTTCCTCCAGGTCGAACGACCAGGCGCGGTTCTGCTGGGCCAGGAGCTTGCGCTGCAGGCGGTTGGCCAGGCGCGAGACCACGTTGGAGACGCTGGCCAGCTGCTGGTCCAGGTAGGCGCGCAGCCGGGTCAGCTCCTCGGGATCGCACAGCTCCTCGGCGGCCACGACCTCGTCGTGGGCGGTGGTGAAGACCTTGTAGGTGATGGCGCGGTTGTCGCCGGACGGGTCGGGCCGGGCGGGCTGGTCGCCGTCGCCCATGTCCGGCGGCTCGTCGGTGTCCTCGGCGTTGGGATCCTCCTCCGCCTGGGCCATCTGGCTGTCGGCGTCCTCGGCCTCGCGCTGGGTGGCGTCGTCCTCGTCCATCGCCGTCTGCTGCGGCGAGCGGCTCTCGCCCTCGCCGTCGTCGTCGCTGTCGGAGGCTTCCGGGTCGCCCTCCTCGCTGCCACCGTCCTCGTCCTCGGACTGCTCGGGCGCGTCGGAGAGGTCGTCGCCCATCTGCAGGTCACGGATGATGGCGCGGGCGATGCGGGCGAAGGCCTTCTGGTCGTGGACCGTGCCCTCCAGCTTGTCGAGGTCGGCGCCGGCCTTGGCTTCCACCTCGCCGCGGAACATTTCGACCAGGGCCCGGGCCATGGGCGGCGGCGGCTCGCCGGTCAGGCGCTCGCGCACCATCAGCCCGACCACCTCCGCCAGCGGCGGATTGGCCATGGCCTCCGTCTCGTTGAACACCCGGCGCGACCAGGCGTGGTCCATCACCGCCTTCAGGTTGCCGCGCACGCCGCCCATGGCGTTGGCGCCGATGGCCTCGATGCGCGCCTGCTCCAGCGAGTCATAGATCGGCTGGCCGGCGCCTGAGGCCGGCCGCGTCTTGGCGTGGGCGGCCGGGTCGTGGTGGGCGATGCGCAGGGCCATCTGGTCGGCGAGGCCGCGGATGCGCGCGGCGTCGGCCGGGGTCAGGTCGCGCGGCGGATGCGGCAGGACGGCCCGGTTGCCGGACAGCTGCGGGCCCTCGCCGGAATAGACGATCTCCAGGTCCGGGGTCTCGGCGAGCGAACGGGCGGCGTGCGCCAGCGCGCGCTTGAAGGGCTCCAGAGGGCTTTCCGGGTTCTTGGCCATGTGCTCGGTCAATAGATCAGCAGGCCGGGCCCGCGAAACAAGGAATTCCGGAACGGCCGCGCGAAACCGGCGTTTTCACGGCCTAGGTTTCGAGGAGAGCCATCATGCTCAAATGGGCCCTGATCTTCGCCATCGTCGCCATCGTGGCCGGCGCACTCGGCTTCGGCGGCATCGCCGGCGCCGCGGCGGGCGTCGCCAAGCTGCTGTTCGGCATCGCCGTCATCGGCTTCCTGATCTTCCTGGCCCTCGGCGTCTTCGCCGGCAAGAAGATCATGGGACGCTGAGCCTTCGCGGCGGCCGACCGGTTCGTCCACAGGCGGGTCCATGACGCCGGCGGCTCGCGGGGCTAAGGTCCCCGGGCGAGTCGAGGGAGTGGCATGGCGTCTGAAAAGGAAGCGGGCTGGCCGGCGCGCATCTGGGCCGCGGTCGGCGGCGGGCTGACGGCCCTCGTCGGCCTGGCCCTGGTGGCGGGCGGCATCTGGCTCGTGGGCCTGGGCGGCTCGCCCTACTACCTGCTGGCCGGCGCCGGCGTCGCCACGACGGGTGTGCTGCTCGCGCGCCGCCACCCGGCCGCAGGCCTGGTCTACGGCGGCGTCCTGATCGCCACGGCCGGCTGGGCGCTGTGGGAGTCGGGGCTGGAGTTCTGGCCCCTGCTGCCGCGCCTGTTCGCGCCGGCGGTGCTGGGCTTCTTCATCCTGGCGGTGATCCCGACCGGGCCGAAAGGCCGGATGCGGGGCCAGTCGGGGGCCGCGGTGCTGCTGACCGCGCTGGGCTGCCTCTGCCTGCTGGCCGCCGCGCTGCCCGCCACCCTGACCTGGGGCCAGGCCGAGACGCCGTTCCAGGCGCTGGAGGGCGCCCCGTCGGCCAAGCCGACGTCCGACTGGCGCGCCTACGGCCACGATCCGCTGGGCACGCGCTACGCGCCCATCGACCAGATCAACCGCGAGAACGTCGACGAGCTGAAGGTCGCCTGGACCTTCCGCACCGGCGAGAAGCCGAACCGCGGGTCGCAGGACCAGAACACGCCGCTGCAGGTGGGCGACACGGTCTATGTCTGCACCCCTACCAACGTGGTCATCGCCCTGGACGCCGACAGCGGCCGCGAGAAGTGGCGTCACGACCCGCACGTGAAGCCGTGGCTCTGGAACCGCTGCCGCGGCGTTGGCTACTGGGACGCGGCCGATCCGAAGATCGCCGCGGCGGCGCCGGCTGCCACCATCGCCAAAACGGCTCCTGCGAAGGCGACCGCCAAGGTCGAGCCTGCGAAGGCCGAGCCGGTCAAGGCGGCGATGACCCCCGTTCCGCCGGCCGCGCCGCTCTGCCGCCGCCGGATCATCTCCACCACCGTCAATGCCCAGCTCTTCGCGCTGGACGCCGACACCGGCAAGCCGTGCCCCGGCTTCGGCCAGGACGGCGTGGTCGACCTCAAGCAGGGCATGGGTCCGGTCAAGACCGGCTTCTACTTCCAGACCTCCACCCCCACCGTGGCCGGCGACCGGATCATCGTGGGCGGCTGGGTGGTCGATAACCAGGACGTCGGCGAGCCCTCCGGCGTGGTCCGCGCCTTCGACGTGGTGACCGGCGCCCTGGTCTGGGCCTGGGACCTGGGCAACCCGGCCATCACCAAGCTGCCGCCGCCCGGCGAGACCTACACCCGCGGGACGCCCAACGTCTGGTCGACGCCGGCCTTCGACCCGCAGCTGGGCCTGGTCTACCTGCCCACCGGCAACGCCACGCCCGACTACTGGGGCTCGCACCGGTCCAGCCAGTCCGAGGCCTACTCCTCCTCGGTGGTGGCGCTGGATATCGCGACGGGCCAGGAGCGCTGGCGCTTCCAGACCGTGCACCATGACCTCTGGGACTACGACGTGCCCAGCCAGCCGATGCTGATCGACTTCCCCAACAAGGACGGCGGGGGGACCACGCCGGCGCTGATCCAGCTCACCAAGCGTGGCCAGATCTTCGTGCTGGACCGCAAGACCGGCGCGCCGCTGACCCGCGTGGTCGAGGTGCGGGTGCCGGCCACCCGGATGATCGGCGAGTGGACCGCCAAGACCCAGCCCTATTCGGTGGAGATGCCCGCCGTCGGCGTCGAGCAGCTGACCGAGGAGAAGATGTGGGGCGCGACTCCGCTGGACCAGCTGGAGTGCCGCATCCAGTTCCGCCGCATGCGCTATGACGGGGACTTCACCCCGCCCGGCGACGAGAACGAGCCCGGGCTGCAGTTTCCCGGCAACGGCGGCGGGATGAACTGGGGCTCCGGCGCCTACGACCCGCGGCGCGGACTGCTGATCGTCAGCGACATCCGCATGCCGCAGAGCGTCTACCTCAGCCGCACGGCCGCGCTGCCCGCGGGCCTGCCCAAGGACCGGCTGCCGGCCTCGATGAAGGCGGTCCCCTACAAGAGCACCGACCGCTGGATGCTCAGCCACCTCTTCGCGCCCTGCCTGCAGCCGCCGCACGGCATGCTGACGGCGATCGACCTCAAGAGCCGCCAGATCGTGTGGCAGGTGCCGGCCGGCACGGCCGAGGCGCAAGGGCCCCTGGGCATCGCCTCGCACCTGCCGATCCCGATCGGCACCCTGGGGCTGGGCGGACCGATGACCACGGCCGGCGGGGTCACCTTCCGCGCCGCCACCACCGACCCCTACCTGCGCGCCTACGACAACGCCACGGGCCGCGAACTCTGGAAGGCCCTGCTGCCGGTGGGCGTCGGCGGCACGCCCATGACCTATGTCTCCCCCACCAGCGGGCGGCAGTACGTGGTGGTGACCGCCGGCGGGGCGAACCAGATCGGACCCAAGGGCGACTACGTCATCGCCTTCGCCCTGCCGAAAGGGAAGTAGCGGGTTCGTCGCCGGTGAACCGCTCGATGTGGCCACGGCCCCAGGTGCGCACGGTCTCCACGAGGGGCATCAGCGAGCGGCCGTAGGGGGTGAGGGAATAGATCACCGGCGCTGGCGCTGCGCCCGTCACCTCGCGGGCCACGATCTCGTCGGCCTCCAGCTCGCGCAGCTGTTCGGTCAGCACCTTCTGGGAGATCGACGGCATCAGCTGGCGCAGGCCCGCGAAGTGCCGTGGCTCCTCGGCCAGCCAGTAGAGGATGATCATCTTCCACTTGCCGCCGACGGCCGCCAGGGCGGCGGTGAGCGGACAGTCGCTGACGGGGTTGGTGCGGCGCGGCTCGCCCATGGTTACCTCAAGGTGCCTTCTCGTGGGCCATCCGGCCCCTGCGCTACGCTCGCGCTTCGTTCGACGCGCGAGGACCGCATGATCGCAGATGTTTTGACGACAAGGATGAAGGCCGTGCTGCTGGCGGCGGCGTTCCTGCTGCCGGCGGCGGGCGTGGCGCGGGCCGAACCGCCGGCGACGCCCGCCCTGCGCGGCGGCCCGCACGACTTCGACTTCGAGTTCGGCGACTGGAGGTGCCACCTGAAGCGCCGCCTGCATCCGCTCACCGGCTCGCAGGACTGGGTCGAGTACGACGGGACCTCCAACGTGCGGAAGGTCTGGAACGGCAAGGCCAACCTGGGCGAGCTGGAGCTGGACGGCCCGGCCGGCCACCTCGAGGGCCTCAGCCTGCGGCTCTACAATCCCCAGGCGGGCCAGTGGAACGTGACCTTCGCCAACGGCGCGGCGGGGATGGTGACGCCGGCCATGATCGGCGGCTTCCAGGGCGGGCGCGGGGAGTTCTACAACCAAGACACCTATGGCGACCGGGCGATCTTCGTGCGCTTCATCTTCTCCGACATCACGCCGAGCAGTTTCAAGCTGGTCCAGGCCTTTTCCGACGACGCCGGCAAGACCTGGGAAGACAACTGGATCGCCACCTTCAGCCGATGAGCCAGGTCGCGATCTTCGCGCGCTTCCACGCCCGTCAGGGTCAGGCCCAGGCCGTGGCGGCCGCCATCGCCGAGGTCGTGCCGCCGACGCGGGCGGAGGCCGGCTGCCTCGGCATCGAGGCCTTCGCGGCGCTGCGCGATCCGGACCTGTTCTTCATCCACTCGCAGTGGTCCGACGAGGCGGCGTTCGAGGCCCACGCGCGCCTGCCGCATACGGTGCGCTTCCTGGCGACGGTGGCGCCGCTGATCGACCATCCGCTGGATGTGCAGCGGACCAAGGGTATGCCGGTCTAGCGGCCCCGCCTCAGGCCACCCGCACCCGCGCCGTGCTCTCCGGCAGGTCCTGGCCGAAGGCGCGCTGGTAGAACTCGGCGACGGTCCCGCGCTCCAGCTCGTCGCACTTGTTCAGGAAGGTCATCCGGAACGCGAGGCCGATGTCGCCGCCGAAGATCTCGGTGTTCTGCGCCCAGGTGATCACCGTCCGCGGGCTCATGACCGTGGAGATGTCGCCGTTCATGAAGGCGTTGCGGGTCATGTCGGCCACGCGGACCATGGCGTTGATGGTGCGCTTGCCCTCGGCGGTCTGGTAGCCGGGCGCCTTGGCCAGCACGATCTCGGCCTCCACCTCGTGGCTGAGGTAGTTCAGGGTCGTGACGATCGACCAGCGGTCCATCTGGCCTTGGTTGATCTGCTGGGTGCCGTGGTAGAGGCCCGTCGTGTCGCCGAGACCGATGGTGTTGGTCGTCGAGAACAGGCGGAAGTAGGGGTTCGGTCGGATCACCCGGTTCTGGTCCAGCAGGGTCAGCTTGCCCTGCGCCTCCAGCACCCGCTGGATCACGAACATCACGTCCGGGCGGCCGGCGTCGTACTCGTCGAACACCAGGGCGATGGGGCGCTGGATCGCCCAGGGCAGCATGCCTTCGCGGAACTCGGTGACCTGCTTGCCGTCCTTCAGGACGATGGCGTCCTTGCCGACCAGGTCGATCCGGCTGACGTGGCTGTCCAGGTTCACCCGGATCAGCGGCCAGTTCAGGTGCGCGGCCACCTGCTCGATGTGGGTCGACTTGCCGGTCCCGTGGTAGCCCTGGACCATGACGCGCCGGTCATAGGCGAAGCCGGCCAGGATCGCCCGGGTCGTCTCCGGGTCGAACTTGTAGGCCGGGTCGATGTCCGGCACGTGCGGGTCGCGCTCGCTGAACGCGGGGGCCTTCATGTCGAAGTCCACGCCGAAGGTCTCGCGGGCGTTCAGCTCGCGATCCGGCGTCAGAGCGATCAGCTTGTCTTCTTGGGTGTCGAAAGCGGGCATGGCCGCGACGGATTACAAGCTTGCCGTGGCGGACGCAAACGGGTGTTTTGCGTGATGGTGGAGGAGACGCCGTGATGCTGATGGAAGCGCAGAGCGCCTATCGCACGATCAAGGTCCAGCCGCAGGAAACTGGCTTCGGGGCGGAGGTGACCGGGCTGGACCTGGCGCGGCCTCTGGCGGCAGAGGTGCTGGCCGAGGTCAAGGCGGCCTGGGCGGCGCACGCGGTGCTGGCCTTTCCGGACCAGCCGCTGACCCTCGACCAGCTGGAGGCCTTCACCCTTCAGATGGGCCCATTCGGCGCCGATCCCTTCATCAAGCCGATGCCCGGGCGGCCCAATGTGCTGGAGCTGCGGCGCGAGCCGGACGAGAAGGCGACGAACTTCGGCGCTGGCTGGCACTCGGACTGGAGCTTCCAGCCCGAGCCCCCATCGGCCACGATCCTGCGCTCCGAAGTGACCCCGCCGGTGGGGGGCGACACCCTCTTCTGCGACGCCGCCCGCGCCTATGAGGCGCTGTCGCCGACGATGCAGGCGATGCTGGCGCCGCTGCAGGCGATCCACTCGGCGGCGCGGCCCTACGGGACCAAGGGCATCTTCGCGAGCGAGACCGCGGGCCGGACGATGCAGATCATCACCTCGCCCGAGGCCGAGAAGACCGAGCGCCATCCCCTGGTCCGCACTCACCCCGTGACGGGCCGCAAAGCCTTGTACGTGAGCCCGGTCTACACCGTGGGGATCGAGGGGCTGGCCGAGCCGGAGGCGGAGGCGATCCTGGGCTTCCTCTTCAAGCACCTGACGCAGGAGGCCTTCATCTACCGGCACAGATGGCGGCCGGGGATGGTGCTGATGTGGGATAACCGCTGCACCATGCACTTCGCCGAGGGTGGCTACGACGGCCATCTGCGGCTGATGCACCGCACGACCGTGGCGGGCGAGGTTCCGGCCTAGCCCTCGTAGCGCGGCTTCACCAGCAGCAGGCCGAACAGGCTGAGCACGCCGGCGGCCGCCAGGTAGAGGCCGACGGCCCACAGGCCCTTGTTGTGGGCCAGCAGCTCGGCGACGCTGGGCGTCAGGCCGCCGCCAATGACGCCGCCCAGGCTGAAGGCCACCGCCCCGCCGGAATAGCGCACGCGCGGCGGGAACAGGCTGGGCAGGAACGCCCCCAGCGGCCCGTAGACGAAGCCCATCACGAACAGGGTCGCCGACAGCCAGCCCCAGACCGCGATCAGGGAGCCGGCGCCCATCATCGGGCTCATCAGGGCGCCGACCAGGACCGTGCCGACACAACCGGCCATCAGCACCGCCCGCGGCGAAGTCTTGTCGGCGGCGTAGCCGGCCAGGGCGATGCCGCCGGCCATGAACAGCATGGCGCCCAGCTGGACGGCCAGGAAGGTCTCGCGGTCGTAGTGCAGGGTGCCGACGCCGTAGCCGAGGGCGAAGGCGGTGGCGATGTAGAAGATCGCGAAACAGGCCACCACCGCCAGGGTCGCGCTCAGCAGCGACAGGGGGTGGCGCTTCAGCACTTCGCTCAGCGGGACATGGCTGGCCTCGGCCTTGGCCATGGCGCGGCGGAACTCGGGCGTCTCGCCGATCCGCAGGCGGATCCACAGGCCCACGCCCACCAGGGCCACGCTGGCCACGAACGGCAGGCGCCAGCCCCAGTCCTTGAACGCGTCGCCCGTCAGGACGAGGCCGAGCGCCAGGAAGAGGCCGTTGGCCAGCAGGAAGCCGACGGGGGAGCCCAGCTGCGGGAACATCCCGAAGCGGGCGCGCCAGCCCGGCGGGGCGTTCTCCACCGCCAGCAGCACCGCCCCGCCCCACTCGCCGCCGAGGCCGAAGCCCTGGCCGAACCGCAAGGCGCAGAGGAGGAACGGCGCGACCCAGCCCGCCTGGGCGTAGCCGGGCAGGAAGGCGATCAGCAGGGTGGACAGGCCCATGGTCATCAGCGAGGCCACCAGGGTCGACTTGCGCCCGATCCGGTCGCCGAAGTGGCCGAAGAACGCCGCGCCCAGGGGCCGGGCGATGAACGCCACGGCGAAGGTGGCGTAGCTGAACAGCAGCTGCGCCGAGGCCGAGCTCTTCGGAAAGAACAGCGGGCCGAAGACGAGCGAGGCGGCGGTGCCGTAGATGTAGAAGTCGTAGGTCTCGACCGCGGTCCCCACCAGGCTGGCGGCCAGCACGCGGCGGGTCGAGGCGCTGGGCGCGCCGGTGTCGGTCTGGGCCAAGTCGAAGATCCCCTCGTCGCGTCCTGCTTCGCGTCCGCAGCGGCGCCGGTCAAGCCGCATGGCGTCGCGGCCCGTCTTCGGCTAACGCGACGGCATGAGCGCAGACATCGATCCCTTCTACGCGATCTCGATCAGCGGGCTGGCGCATCGGCTGAAAGCCGAGGGCCGCTCGGTGATCCACATGGAGTTCGGCCAGCCCTCCACCGGCGCGCCAAAGCGCGCCATCGAAGCGGCGCACGCGGTGCTGGACAGCGAAGCCATGGGCTACTGGGAGAGCGCGCCGCTGAAGGCCCGCATCTGCCGCCACTATGCCGAGGCCTATGGGGTGGAGGTGTCGCCGAACCGCATCACGCTCACCTGCGGCGCCTCGCCGGCCCTGGTGCTGGCGCTGTCCTCGACCTTCAAGCCAGGCGACGTGATCGCCATGGCGCGGCCGGGCTATGTCGCCTACCGCAACACCGTGAAGGCGCTGCACATGGTCCCGCTGGAGATCGCCTGCGGGGCCGAGACGCGCTTCCAGCTGACGGCCCAGACCCTGGCGGCGCTGGAGCCGGCGCCGGCGGGCGTGATCATCGCCAGCCCCGCCAACCCCACCGGCACGGTGATCCCGAAGGACGAGCTGGCGGCCATCGCCAAGGTCTGCCGTGAGCGCGGCATCCGCATCGTCTCCGACGAGATTTACCACGGCCTGACCTATGCCGAGCCGGCGCACTCCACGCTGGAGTTCGAGCCGCGGGCGATCGTGGTCAACAGCTTCTCGAAGTACTTCTCCATGGCCGGGTGGCGGCTGGGCTGGCTGATCGTGCCGCCGGAGCAGGCCGCGCGCTCGGTGGCCTATATGGGCGCCCTGTTCCTGACCGCCCCGTCGTTGGCGCAGCACGCGGCCCTGGTGGCCATGGACTGCCGTGACGAGCTGGAGGGCCACCTCGACACCTACCGCGCAAACCGCTCGCTGTTGCTGGAGGCGCTGCCGAAGCTGGGCCTGGAGAAGATCGCCCCGCCCGACGGCGCCTTCTACATCTATGCCGACGTGGGCCGGCTGACCGACGACAGCCTGGCCTTCTGCAAGCAGCTGCTGGGCGACACGGGCGTCGCCACCGCGCCGGGCGTGGACTTCGACCCGGTGGACGGCAAGCGCTTCATCCGCATGAGCTTCGCGGTCTCGACCCCGGAGATCGAGGACGCCCTCAGCCGCCTGCAGCCCTGGTTCGAGCGGGCCTGGGCGAAGGCAGCCGCCTAGGACGGGCCGCTCAGGGCGCCCGATACACCTTCCCGGCCTTCATCACGAAGCGGACGTCCTTCACCGCCGCGATGTCCTTCGTCGGATCGCCCGCCACGGCTACCAGGTCGGCGATATAGCCCGGCGCGATGCGGCCCAGCCGCTCGCCCTGGCCCAGGATGCGGGCGTTGGTGGCGGTGGCCGCGGTGAGGACCTCGACGGCCGGCATGCCGTCCTGCTGCATCCAGCTGAGTTCGCGCCAGTTCTCGCCGTGGGCGAAGACGCCGACGTCGCCGCCGGCCCCGATCGCCACCCCGACCTTCATCGCCAGCCGGAAGGTGTCCGCCGACCGCGCCATGGCCGGGGTCGGCGGGCCGCCAGGCTTGTAGCCCTGGAAGTATTCCGCCGTGGCGGCCACCGCCTCCAGGGTCGGGACCAGGGCGGTCCCCTTGGCCTTCATCAGCTTCAGGGTGTCCTCGGACGCCTCGTAGCCGTGCTCGATCGAGTCGACGCCAGCCACTACCGCGCGGCGGATGCCCTCGGCGCCGGCGGCGTGCGCCGCAACCGGTCGGCCCAGGTCGTGGGCGGTGGCGACCAGCAGGTCCAGCTCGTGCTGGCTGAAGGCGGGGCGGGTGGAGCCGTCGGGGCCGATGCGGTAGTCGGCGTAGACCTTGATCCAGTCCGCGCCCATGGCCGCCTGCTCGCGCACCGCGGCCACGATCTCGGCGTCGCCAGATACCTCCTCGGCGCCCTGGGGCAGGTCGGCGTCGGAGCGGAAGCCCTTGCGCGGGCCGTAAGCGCCGCGGGCGACGATGGCGCGGGTCACCACGAACAGCCGCGGGCCGGCGATGATCCCGTCGGCGATGGCCTTCTTCAGCGAGACGTCGGCGTCGCCCGCGCCCTCGGTGCCCAGGTCGCGCTCGGTGGTGAAACCCGCCATCAGGGTGCGCGTGGCGTCCCGGCCGGCGCGCAGGGTGCGGTAGAACGGCGCCTCCTTCAGCACCTGATCGTCCCACAGCGTCTCGTTGTAGGGGTGCAGGAGCAGGTGCGAGTGCAGCTCGATCAGGCCGGGAATCAGGGTCGCGCCGGGCAGGGGGACGAGTTGGGCGTCGCCGGCCGCCACCTGCGCCTTCGGCCCCACCGCGGCGATGTGATCACCCTCCACCCGCACCACCCAGCCCGCCTTGGGCGCGGGATCGCCGGCGGTCCAGACGGCGTCCGGCTGGAGGATAACGCTGGCCGCCTCGGCGCTGACCCCGAACGTCAGGGCCAGGAGGACTCCCAATAGAACTCTATGCACCGGATGACTCCCTTCCCGGGATGATGCGGGACCGCTGTGGGCGGTCAAGGTCGGCGCCTGCCGCGCCCGGCGTATCCCGCAGCACTGGCTGCGGGGACTTGACGGCCGGCTGGGCGGCGGGGTTCTTCGCGGGCTTCAACCGCAGGAGATCCGCATGCAGCCGCGCAAGGTCGGGCCGTTCGAGACGTCCGCCATCGGCTTCGGCTGCATGGGCCTTTCCCACGGCTACGGCCCGCCGGCGGACCGCAAGCAGGCCGAGGCGGTGCTGCTGGGCGCGCTCGACGCGGGCTACAGCTTCTTCGACACCGCCGCCGTCTATGGGCTGGGCCACAACGAGACCCTGGTGGGCGAGGTGCTGGGGCCGCATCGGGACCGCATCGTTCTGGCCTCCAAGTGCGGCATCACCGACGCCACAGGCACGCAGCGGGGCGTCGATGGGCGGCCGCAGACGCTGAAGGCCCTCTGCGACGTCAGCCTGCGCCGGCTGAAGACCGACGTCATCGACCTCTACTACCTGCACCGCTGGGACCGCCGCGTGCCGATCGAGGAGAGCGTCGGGGCGCTGGCCGAGCTGGTGGCGGCGGGCAAGATCCGGGCGATCGGGCTGTCGGAGGTCTCCGCCCCGACCCTTCGCCGGGCGCACGCCACACACCCGATCGCCGCGCTCCAGACCGAATACTCGCCCTGGACCCGCAACCCCGAGGTCGCTGTCCTGGACGCCTGCCGCGAGCTGGGCGTGACCTTCGTGGCGTTCTCGCCGGTGGGCCGCGGCTTCCTGGCCGGCGGGGTGCGGACGCCGCCCACCGCGGCCGGCGACATGCGGGTGGCCATGCCGCGGTTCCAGGGTGAGGCCTTCGCCGCCAACCTGGCGCTGCTGGCGCGGTTCGAGGCGCTGGGACGCGAGGCGGGCTGCACCCCGGCCCAGCTGTGCCTGGCCTGGCTCTTGGCCAAGGACCCGACGATCGTGCCGATCCCGGGGACCACCCACGTCGACCACATGCGCGAGAATGCGGCGGCCGCCAGCATTCCCCTGTCCGCCGAGATCGTGGCCCGGGTCGACGCCCTGGTGAACGCCGACACCGTCGCGGGCCCGCGCTATCCGGCCGCGCTGCAGGCCAGCGTCGACACCGAGCGGATGCCGAACGAGGCGGTGGCGGCCTAGATCCGACGCTCCATGCCGGCCCAGAAGGGCTCGCGCAGCTTGCGTTTGAAGATCTTGCCGGAATCCTCGCGCGGCAGTTCGGCGGCCAGGTCCACCCGCTTGGGCACCTTGTAGCCGGCGACCTGGCCGCGCAGGAACGCCTTCACCTCGGCCTCGGAGAGCTCGATCCCCGGCATGGGCTGGACCACGGCGCAGACCGCCTCGCCGTACTCCTCGTCGGGGATGCCGAAGACCGCGCAGTCGGCGACGCCGGGCATCTTGGCCAGCTCGCCCTCGATCTCGGCCGGGTAGATGTTGACCCCGCCGGAGATGATCATGTCCTTGGCCCGGTCGCACAGGTAGAGGAAGCCGTCCTCGTCGAAGTAGCCCACGTCGCCGGGCGATGAGGCCGACCTTCTCGCTGTCGCGCCGCTTCTGGTCGTCGCCGTGGTAGGTGAAGTCGGCCATGCCGCGGATCGCCGCCACCACTTCGCCGACCTCGTTCGGGGGAAGACTGCGCCCCTCGGTGTCGATCACCCGCACGTCGGCCTCGGGCCAGGGCCGCCCGACCGTGCCGGGGTGCGCCAGCCAATCCTCGGCGGTGCAGAAGGTCACGGTGCTGATCTC
>Ga0136846_1235637_pt1 | contig 39051 bp, 31 predicted proteins | sample HopSoiMetagenom2_FD_96841 | JGI IMG/M metagenome (GOLD analysis project Ga0136846, IMG submission 96841) | Grasslands soil microbial communities from Hopland, California, USA - 2 Assembly 2016 (version 4) | ecosystem: Environmental > Terrestrial > Soil > Grasslands | place: USA: Hopland...
TCCGGCCCTGCGCGCCACCGCTGCCGCCACCAGTCGGGCGGTCCTGACGTGCTCGGGCAGCGCGCTGAAGCGGAGTTCAACGGTGGCCATGCATCCCCCTCGGAATACGGGCGTGCGGTCAGGGGGCCGGGTCGCCGAGACCCGGACCCCCCTCGTTAACTTCTTCCGTCACGAACGCGCATACGAGTGATCGCACACGCGCCCGACGAACGGCCGTCAGTCGGTGGCCGCCACCGCTTCGTCGACCGAGGTGTGGATCGGGAACACCTTGGTGAGACCGGTGATGCGGAAGATCTTCAGAATGCGCTCCTGGTTGCAGACCAGGCGCAGCGAGCCCTCATGGGCACGCACACGCTTCAGGCCACCGACCAGCACGCCGAGCCCGGTGGAGTCGAGGAAGTCGACTCCCTCCATGTCGACGACGAGGTGAAAACTCCCGTCGTTGACCAGCTCGACCAGCTGCTCACGCAGCTTGGGCGCGGTATAAACGTCGATTTCGCCACCGACCTCGACGACCGTACGATCGCCGACGGTACGGGTCGACAGGGACAGGTCCACGGATCCTCCAGCACCTTGCTATCGAGCGGTCATCCCAAGGGACACCTCGGCAGAGTCCCCAGGACGGTTCGCCAGCCGCGATGGCATTCAATCACTTACCGCAGGGCGTGCACGACGCCTTGGACCCATTGTCCGTCACGCCAGTGACACACTCGATCCCGATGGCCAAGAATCACCGATCCGAACGACCCTCGACTTTCGCCGCCGGGCGACCCGATCCGGGCACGATCCTGGACCGGCTCGCCTCGGGGCCGAGCCGGGCTTCGCGCATCACTCATACGGAGCACTTGCCCCCACGTGCGGGCCGCCATGCCGTCTGGCCCGACCGGATTCGCCCAGAGATCATCACGGCCGTCCAGGCCGCCGGCATCGAACACCCCTGGGCCCACCAGGCACTGGCCGCCGAGCACGCCCTGGACGGCGACAACGTGATCGTCGCCACAGGCACCGCCTCGGGCAAGTCGCTCGCGTATCTCGTGCCGGTCCTCTCGCGCCTCCTGGACGGCTCCGAGGCACCCAACGGCCGCGGGGCGACCGCCCTGTACCTAGCCCCCACCAAGGCCCTCGCAGCCGACCAGCGACGTTCCGTGAAGGAACTTTCACAACCATTGGGAAACGCGGTGCGACCGGCCGTGTACGACGGCGACACCCCCGTCGAGGAACGCGAGTGGGTCCGGCAGTACGCGAACTACGTCCTCACCAACCCGGACATGCTGCACCGGGGGATACTCCCGTCCCACCCCCGCTGGTCCTCCTTCCTGAAGTCGCTGAAGTACGTCGTCATCGACGAATGCCACACCTACCGCGGTGTCTTCGGCTCCCACGTCGCCCAGGTCCTGCGCCGGCTGCGCCGCCTGTGCGCCCGCTACGGCGCCTCCCCCGTCTTCCTGCTCGCCTCCGCCACGGCCGCCGAGCCCGCTGTCGCGGCGGGCCGCCTGACGGGCCTGCCGGTGGTCGAGGTCGCCGACGACGCCTCACCGCGCGGTGAACTGGTGTTCGCCCTCTGGGAACCACCGCTCACCGAACTGCACGGCGAGAAGGGCGCCCCCGTCCGCCGTACGGCCACCGCGGAGACCGCCGACCTGCTGACCGACCTCACCCTCCAGGGCGTGCGCTCGGTGGCCTTCGTACGCTCCCGGCGCGGTGCCGAGCTGATCTCGGTGATCGCCCAGGAACGGCTGTCCGAGATCGACCGCTCGCTGGCCCGGCGCGTGGCCGCCTACCGAGGCGGCTATCTCCCCGAGGAGCGCAGAGCCCTCGAACAGGCCCTCCACTCCGGCGAACTGCTCGGCCTCGCCGCCACCACCGCCCTCGAACTCGGCATCGACGTCTCCGGGTTGGACGCCGTCGTCATCGCCGGCTACCCGGGCACCCGCGCCTCCCTGTGGCAGCAGGCGGGCCGCGCCGGGCGGGCCGGACAGGGCGCGCTGGCGATCCTGGTCGCCCGCGACGACCCGCTGGACACGTTTCTCGTCCACCACCCGGAGGCCCTGTTCGACCAGCCCGTCGAGTCGACGGTCCTCGACCCGGACAACCCGTATGTCCTCGCCCCCCATCTGTGCGCCGCCGCGGCCGAATCCCCCCTGGTCGAGGAGGACCTGGCACTCTTCGGCCCCGAAACCGCCGCCCTGCTGCCGCAGTTGGAGGCCGCGAAGCTGCTCCGCCGCCGGACCAGGGCCTGGCACTGGACCCGCCGCGAACGGGCCGCCGACCTGGCCGACATCCGGGGCGGTGGCGGCAACCCGGTCCAGATCGTCGAGGAGGGCACGGGACGGCTGCTGGGCACGGTCGACGCGGGCGCCGCGCACACGGCCGTGCACGAGGGCGCGGTCCACCTCCACCAGGGCCGCACGTATCTCGTCCGCTCCCTCGACCTGGCAGACTCGGTCGCCCTGGTCGAGGAGGCGAACCCGCCGTATTCGACGGTCGCCCGTGACACCACGTCCATCGCCGTCCTGGAGACCGACGTCGAGATCCCGTGGGGCGACGGCCGCCTCTGCTACGGCTCCGTGGAGGTCACCAACCAGGTCGTCTCCTTCCTGCGCCGACGCGTCATGACCGGTGAGGTCCTGGGCGAGACGAAGCTCGACCTCCCTCCTCGTACGCTGCGCACCCGTGCCGTGTGGTGGACGGTCACCGAGGACCAGCTCGACGCCGCCCGGATCAACCCGGAGATCCTCGGCGGCGCCCTGCACGCCGCCGAGCACGCGTCGATCGGCATGCTGCCCCTGTTCGCGACCTGCGACCGCTGGGACATCGGCGGCGTCTCCGTCCCGCTCCACCCGGACACCCTCCTTCCCACGGTCTTCGTGTACGACGGCCACCCGGGCGGCGCGGGCTTCGCGGAGCGCGCCTTCCACACGGCCCGCTCCTGGCTGACGGCCACCCGCCAGGCCATCGCCTCCTGCGAGTGCGACGCCGGCTGCCCGTCCTGCATCCAGTCCCCCAAGTGCGGCAACGGCAACGAGCCCTTGCACAAACGGGGAGCGGTGCGGTTGCTGACGGTTCTGCTGCAGGGGGCGCCCGAGGAGAAGGCTCCGGACGACAGGGACTGAACCCGGGGTGTACCCCTACGGGGGCGGCCCAGGCGGCCGCAGAGGCCCTCGTGGGCCAGGTGGTCCTGGTGGGCCCGCCCTCGCTCTGACCTCCGCCTCGAACAGTCCCCGTCCCGCTGTCACCGTCAGGTCCGACACCTCACCCACCAATGCGCACCGAGCAAGCCGGGTGCCCTGGGCCGCGGCCACCCCGCCCGCCCGCGCACAGGCCGCCGGGACCCCCTCCGTCCAGTGGTCCGCCGCCGCGAGCGCCGCCAGGTCCGCACCGGCGGCTGCCCGATGCCGGGCCACAGCGGCCTGCCCCACGGCGAGCACAACGCCGAACACCACGCACAGGACGGCGATGGCACCCACGCTCCAGACGGTCGCGGAGCCACGGTCGGAGTGGATCGGGCGAGCGGAGACAGCGACTCTGGCGAGACTGACGAGGCGCCCCCTTCCCAGGCGTTTCACGCACCCACCCCCACCGTCTCCTCCGCCAACGCCACCGCTTCGTGCGCCACATCGACGGTCAGGCCACCGAGCCCCGGCGGCTGCGCCACCACCGCCACGCGCACGAAGTCGCCCTCCCTGGTGACGGTGACCTCCGCCCCGCGCGGGGCCGCCCCGCGAGCCACCTCGGCGACCGCGCCGGGCGGATCCTGCCGGGCGGCGGCCCGGGCACCGGCCCGGGCCGCGTCCACGCACTGGATCTGCGCGGCGGCGACGAGCAGGGCCCAGACCAGCGCCATCGAGAACAGCACCAGCGCGGGAAGCACCACAGCTGCCTCGGCGGTCACGAACCCCCGGTCCCCGCCCCGGCGTTCACATTTTGGCATCGAGGGCCTTCTTCACGATGGCCTGCAATTCCGAGCTGACCTGCCCGCTCGTCACGACTTTGTAGAGCACCGCGGCGAAGGCGACCGCCGTGTGGCTTATCTAGTGCTGTCAAGTGCCTCTACAGGTCAACAGGTTGAAGCGATGTAAGGCAAGTTAGGCATGTACGAGTGGGCTTCGCTCGGCCGATACCGTGGAGGCGTTGATCGTTCATGGCGGGTACAGGGGAGGGGTGGACCTGACCCGGGCCAAGACCAAACTCGGCCGCGTGATCGCGAATGTGACCGCGGCGAACGTGGCGCCGGACTGATCAACCCGTCGCGAGGGGTGGGGCCCCGACCTGTCCGGCATCTACAGGGCGACATCGCGCGTGAACAGGTCTCCCCACCCGGTCGGGTCTGTGAGCGCCACCGCCTACAGGTTCTGAGGTGGTTCTTCACACGGCTCTCCTTGCCGGCTCGGCCTGCTCCTGCTCGCCGTGCTCCCCACGGCGAGACGTCTTTCGCGGCAGATAGACCAGCGCCTCGGTCCCCACGAAGCGCAGCACGAACGTCGTCACCAGGGCGAGCGCGGTCGCGGACAGCGCCCCCATCCCGAACCTGCCGACGAACAGCGCGATCAGCGGGATGCGCAGCACCAGGTCGGCGTTGGCGAGCAACGCGAACCGCCCGATGCGGTCCCACCCCTTGCGGTGCTTTCGCCGCTCGCGGAAGCACAGGTGCTCGATGAGGAAGAAGTTCCAGACCACCCCGAGCTGGTTGGCGAGGATCTCGGCGGGGACGTAGTGCAGGCCGGCCGACGTGAGCGCGTACAGGCCGGCCAGGTTCGGCAGGAAGCCGGTGACGCCGATCAGCCCGAAGACCATCATGCGGGCCAGCGGCGACGCGGTGCGCAGTCCGACGAGGTGGCGCAGGAACCTGAAGCCCTCCTGCGCGGTCGACTTGGACTCGCCGGAGTACCGGTCCTGGAAGACGAACGGCACCTCCGTGACCTGGCGCGGGCGGCTGCGCACGGCGAGTTCGAGGAGGATCTTGTAGCCGAGCGGCTGGAGGATGTCGGCGGTGACCGCGCTGCGGCGGATCGCGAAGAAGCCGCTCATCGGGTCGCTGATGCCGTGCAGCCGGCGCGGGAAGAGGGACTTGGTGAGCCAGGTCGCCCCTCGGGAGACGGCCACACGGTAGCTGCCCGCGAGCCCGGCCCGGCTGCCGCCCTTGAGGTAGCGGGAGGCGACCACCAGACCCGCTGACGACCGCTCCCCGGTCGCCACCAGCTCCGGTACCAGCGACGGCGGATGCTGCAGGTCGCCGTCCATGACGACGATCCAGTCGGAGGTGGCCGCCCTGATGCCCTCGACGACCGCGCCGCCGAGTCCGCCGACCGGTTCGTCGCGGTGCAGCACGGTGACCGGGAACGGGCAGTCCTGCGCGGCCTCGTCGATCACCTTGGGGGTGTCGTCGGTGGAGTCGTCCACGAAGACGACCTCGCAGGGCAGCCGGGACGGCACCGTCTCCGTGATCCGGTGCAGCAGCTCCCGCACGTTGGCTGACTCGTTGAAGGTCGGTACGACGATGGTGACGGCCCCGGGCTCGGGGATCTCGACCCCGTGCACGGCTGGGTCGCCCAGCCTTTCGGGGGCGGTGGACTCGTAGCTTCCGCTGTTCATCGGTCGCCTCCAGCGGCCTTGGCATCGCGGATCCGGTCGACGTCGCCGGCCGCCTCGGTCTGTCGCGCCCGTTCGTCCGTGCCGGCTGCCTCGGTGTCGCGCGCCCGTTCGTCGCCGCCGGCCTCGATCCTGCGGATCTCGATCCGGTCCTCGCCGGTGCCGAAGGTGGCGACCGGTGTCGAGTTCTCCAACGTGCCCTTGACGTTGGGCAGGTCGACCGCGTCGCCGATGCTGCTGGCCCGCTCCCGGCACGCCTTCGTCCGCTCCCTGGAGCGCTACGCCCGTCCCGGCGTCGACACGGTCGCTCGGCACGTCGCCGAAGGCGACCCCCCAGCCCGGCGGAAGGGCTGACGCCTCCAAGATCAACTATTGGCGGCTTCCGGGCCCGACCTCGGCGATACCCCAAGCCCCGGTCATGGTGTCGGTGTGGGCTCGGGTGCGGGGGTGCGGGCGGGCGCCGTCGCCGTGTGGGTGGGCTCGATGGGCTCGACGAACTGGGGGCGGCCGGAGTCGGGGTTGGGGACGGCTATGTGCTGTCCGATGGCGACGCCGACGAACAGAGTGACGATCGGCAGGATCAGGTGGAAGCGGTAAGCCTTCCACCAGCTCGTCTTGGCGGGCTGGGGGGGCTGAGATGTGTGCGTGATGGTCTGCGCGTCCGTCTTGGTCATGGCCTGACTCCATGGGGAATGGGTGTTAGTCAGTGGTGGGGCGAGTGCTGCGGTGGAATGCGGTGGGAGCCGCATATCGTGTGCGCGGCTGCGAGCCGGCAGGACGCTACGGTCGTCTTGTTCGAGCCAGGGTTTGAGGACCTCCGGCACCGTTGGGAGGGTGCGCAGCCGGTCCGGTTCGCCACAGCGTCCGCGGTTCGGGGCCGAGTCGGCGGAGACTGTATACACATTTCACTCGCCGGTCGATAAACGAAGCGGATCAGCGAGGCGAGGGACTTCCTTCCCTACTTCCAATTGGAAAGCCACATGCGTTCCGCTACCTCTGAAGGCTGGAGAGGCACGCCCGCGTATAGAGGGTGGAAGTAGGCGAAGGTGAGGCCGATAACGGCTACGTAGGCCAGGATGGCTGTCCGGCCGATGAAACGGCGTTTCGGAATGGCCGAGAGAGCCCCGAGACATGCCAGCATTCTTACGACTGCGAGAATAAAGAAAGGCAGCGCAGGCAGGGCGTAGAAGGAGAACAGATCGCGGTCGAATGGCATCCAGCTGAAGATTCCCACGGCCGCTGTTACTGCGAGCACCCCGGCGACTTTGTCCCGTTTCACGACCAAGAGGAAGATGCAGCCCGCGAGGGCGGGAATGAACGACCACCAGAGGATGGGTGTCCCTAGGGCAAGAATTTCACCCATTCCGCATTTCGGACTGCATTTTGCGGGCATGCCGGCGGATATCAGGTGTGGCTGCAGCGAGGTGAGCCAGTCAACCGGGCGGGAGGCCTCATGGTGGCCCACCATCAGACCGTCACCCTTGGTAAACATGCTCATCTGGTACGCCAGGAAATACCCCAGAGAATCCGGGAGGAAGGAACTCCACACAGGCTTGATGAGGCCCTTTTGCGTGTGCCATCCGTAAGGGGAGAGGAACCATCCTGTCCAGCTGGCAAAGTAGACCGATACAGAAACAGTCGAGTACATCACCAGACGGGCCACTGCCCGCCACGCGGCCGACAGGGAGGAGCGCAATGACCCGCCTGCCGCCCGCAGCCCATGGTTTGACACAATGACGTAGATCAAGAGTCCAGGGATGAACCAGAGGGCGCTCCACTTGACCGAAATCGCAAGCCCCATGAAGATTGCGGCACCAAGCCGCCAGCCAGGAACTGAAAGCCATTGCCTGAGTCGCTGAACCCCAGACTTCACCGATTGTTCGGATGGGGCTACCGCCAGTTCCTTGCGTGCGTCATGATCCCGGAGCAGGCAGGCGAAAGCCAAGAGGATCAGCAGCGTCAAGAATATGTCCAGTACCGCCAGCCGGCTGAAGACGAATTCCATGCCGTCCAGTGCGAGCAACAGGCCTGCTGCGCATCCCAGCAGAGTGGACCTGAACAACCTCCTGGCCACACGTATCAAGACAGTGACCGCCAGCGTTCCGGCAATAACTGAAGGCAGACGCCACCCTGTCGCCGAGGCGCCGAAAGCCACTTCGCCCATTGCGATGAAAAATTTCCCCAAGGGCGGATGGGCTATCGTGAAATATTTGTGGGGGTCCGCTCCGTACTCCACACCGTACCGGAGGATGTTGTGAGCCTCCGTGGCGTAGTAGAATTCATCGAACACCTTGCCCGACGGTGTGGCAAGGTTCCTGATTCTCAGGGCAAAGGCGAGAGCGGTGATCAGGTAGGTCCACACCCACGACATCAGGTTGTCGGACCGTTGAGAGGAACTCTCGGGCTGCGTTTGGCGATCCGGGGCCTCGGCCAGGGAGGAGTACCTCAGACCCGCTTCTTCCTCCGCAGTGACAGCAGTGCGTGCATCAACCGAGAAAGCCTTCCCATTTCTCGGCCGGATGGCCCGAGGAATTGCGAGAGCCCGCATCGTGAAACCTGGATTCCCGCGACGATGCCGCGTGCCGAGAAGCTGGTTCAATCCCATGACGGTCTCCCGTGTAAAACTCTAGAGTATGGGGGGTGGAGACAGGTGATCTGCGCGTCACCCTGAATCGGATGAATCCTGCAGTTTCTTTGCGCCGTCCTACCCGATGTGCGAATTTGAGAGCCGGTGCGCCTGGCTGCGAGCTGGGCGCACCGGCTGACTGACGCATCGAAGGGCGGTTCGGGCTTGCAGGGTGTTACAGGCGGTTCCCGGACGAACTCAAACGGGCATCCGCCGTACCGGCCACACCCCTAGCGGGCAGGGCCGGAGCCGTCCGGGTCGATGTTGATGCTGAAGGAGCTTACCTTGTCGTTGCAGTCTCCCATCCAGTCTTGTGTTATCGTCGTGCGCCACTCATGTATCTCACCCGTCGAGTTCCGCCAGATGCCGCCGGAGGTCCCGATCCCCCCGCAGTAGCTGTTCCAGTTTGCGTCGGTGAAATAGCTTTCCCAGGCATACGGGTGAATGAAATCCGGGTGGTAGGGCCAGTCGCCGGTGACGACGTTGATGTTGCAGTTGGTCTCAAGCGACGAGATCTGGTTGTCGGTCCACGGGGCAAGGCTGCTGTCCCCCAGGTCGTGATTGCTCACGTCTTGTTGAGCCCAGGTCACGGTCTCCAACGGGGCCACCTCGTAGGCATCCTGGTAGTACGTCGAGGAGCAGCCTGCTGTCGCTGTCGCTAGCGTTTCGTTCGCGAACGCTGTTCCGGCCGCGCCGATGGCGATTCCCGTCCCCGAAAGAACGGTGAGTGCGATACCAGCGGTCCGCGCCTTGAGGAATCTGGATCTCATGTCATTTCCTTTGACCTTGGCCGGATGGCGATCAGGGCAACGGTGGAACCCGTTGTTTCTCCCTCTTTCCTTCACAGAGGCCCAGCAGCGGCGGGGAGAGCGGGAGCGCTCCCCGCCGGCCGCTCATCCGCGTGTGGCCCGAGGGCGTGAGGCTCTCGGTGCTCGGGACGGTCTGAGCGGCACCGGCTTAGAGGTTGCGCTGCGGGCCCGGCCCGGTCGTGCTGTGCGTCATGCGGCATAGCATCGGTGCGCACCCCGCCCCCGCACATCCGTAGTCTTACGGGGGTGCTTACCTGATTTTTATAGGGTGGGTACCTGGTTCGCCGCCCACCAGGCCGCGACCTGGGTACGGCGGCTGCAGCCGAGCTTGGCCATGATGCTGTTTATGTGGCCGTCGACCGTGCGCGGCGACAGCATCAGCTGGGCGGCGATCTGCCGGTTGGTCATTCCCTCGGTCACCAGCGCGGCGACCTGCCGTTCCCGGCGGCTCAACGGGCTCGGCCCCGTGGTGGCCGGGGCGCTCCGCCCGCTGTCGGCCGCGGTGGCGGTGTCCAGGGCGAGGGTGATGGCGCGGGCCGGGCTGTCGTGCCGGGCGCCTTCCGCGAGGGCCTTCTCGTATCCGGCCGGGCCCAGAGCGGAGATGACCGCTTCCTCGCAGCGTGCGCGGTGCCCGCCGAGCGTGGAGAGGGGGGAGGCGCCGATGTCCCGGGTCAGGGCGTGCACGGCGCCCAGCAGCTGGGCCGCCCGCTCGTGGCCGCCCCGGGACGCGGTGCTCCAGGTGAACACTTCCAGCGCGGCCGCGGTCCCGGCGTAGTCGTTGAAGCCCCGCAGGATCTCCAGCGCGGTCCGCATCAGCGCCGTGCCCTCCTGCCTGTCGCCGCGTGCCCAGAGCACGTAGCCCAGCGCCCACTTCGCGTAGGACCCGTACAGACGCTCCCCGGATGCTTCCGCGAGCCGCACCGCGCGCCTGCCGGCCTCCTCCGCCGCGCGCTCGTCCCCGAGAAAGACCTGAGCGATCACCACCTGGAACAGCCAGAACAGCCCCTGCGGTCCTTCGCCCGCCACCTCGTGAGCGGCCAGCGCCCCCTCGTACAGGGGCATGGCTTCCGCCATCCGCCCCCGGAAGGCCGCCGACGCGCCGCGAAAGCCTTGGACATACGGCCGGACCGCCGGGTCGTCCAGCTGTTCACCCAGCTCTTCGGCCTCGTCCAGCCACCGGTCGGCCGTTGCGAGATCGCCCTGCAGCATCGCCACCCAGGCAGCGGCCCACAGCGCCCCGGCCCGGACCGGGGTGGGCTCGGGCGCCGCCGCAAGGAGCCGGTCGAAGTGACGGTGCCCCTCGCCGAGGAACTCGCCCGCGCACCAGTGGAAGCGCAATGCCGTGGCCAGGCGAAGCGCGGCCTGTGCGTCGGCAGGATCCGGAGCCCGGCGCTGCGACCTGTGCGGCTCCAGGGTCCCTGCTCCTGCCGGGGCGGGCTCCGCCACGGCAGGGTCGGCCTTCGCCCCGAACTCCAGTGCCACCCGGAAATTGCTGTGCTCGGCACGCAGCCGGGCCAGAGCCTCTTCCTGGCCGGGACCGACCCAGTCGGCGGCGGTGCGCTCGGCGAGGGCGAGGAAGAAGTCGCGGTGGCGCCGCAGCAGCTCTTGCTCTTCACCCGACTCGGCGAGCCGGGCCCTTCCGTACGTGCGGATGGTTTCCAGCAGCCGGTAGCGGGGCAGATCTTCGCGTTCGCAGGTCAGGATGACGGACTGGGACACCAGCCGGTCGAGGAGGTCCAGCACCTCATGCGCGGCGATGCCGTCCCCTGCGCAGACGTATTCGGCGGCGTCCAGGGCGAAGCCGCCGGTGAAGGCCGACAGCCGTTTCCACAGCAGCTGCTCGGCGGGCGTGCACAGCTCGTAGCTCCACTCGATCATCCCGCGCAAGGTGCGCTGGCGGGGAAGTGTGGTCCTGCAGCCGCCGGTGAGCAGCGCGAAGCGGTCTTCCAGCCGCTCCACGGTCTGCTCGACGGTCAGCGTCCGCAGCCGGGACGCGGCCAGTTCTATGGCCAGGGGCAGCCCGTCCAGGTCGGCGCACAGCCGGGTGGCCTGGATCCGGTTGGCGTCGGTGATGCGGAAGTCCGGCCGGATGGCGGCGGCTCGCTCCCGCAGCAGTTCGACCGCCTCGTCCGGTATCGACAGCGGGGGGACGGTGAAGACGTTCTCGCCCGTGACCTCCAGCGTCTGGCGGCTCGTCGCCAGGATGCGCAGCTCCGGACAGGCCGACAGCAGCGCCTTCGCCAGCCCGGCGGCTGCGTCGATCAGGTGTTCGCAGTTGTCCAGCACGATCAGCGCCCGGCGGCGGGCCAGGTGGTCCGTGAGCTGGTCAAGGGCGGGCCTGGCGCCGCGGTCCGGAACCCGTAGCGCACCCGCCGTCGCGGCATCCACCGCCGACGGGTCGCGCACCGCGGCCAGGTCGACGATCCACACTCCGTCCGGGAACGCCTTCCCGGAGGCCGCAGCGGCTGCCAGCGCCAGCCGTGTCTTGCCCACACCGCCCGCTCCAGTGAGCGTCACCAGCCGACCGACGCCCAGCAGGCGGCCGATCTCGGCAACCTCGCCGCGCCTGCCGACGAAGCTGTTGAGGGCCGTGGGCAGGTTACCCACGGCCGGAAGGACAGTGATCACGGCTCGACCCCATACATCGCCTGACAAATCCCCATGAGGCTAGCAAGGGTATGGAATGTCGCTGGTGTGACATTTCTGGCACAATCATCGCGCCCTGAGGTCTTCGGGCGCGTGGAGGCGAGCCAAGGCCTCCGCATTCCGAGCGCCGGGACTCCCCAGCAGGCCGTCAGCGGCGACAGTGGCCGGCTGGGGCTGGTCGGCGGAGTCGGCCTCCGCCTGGGCCGACCTCAGACGGGTGTCGACTCCGCCGGGGCGAAGGGCGCCCCGTGTCCGGGGACTTCAGGGCCGGGCCGAGATCCAGGACCTTCTTCCTGGCCGCCCGCAGCTGATCGCGGTCGGGCGTGAAGGGGTCGCCGGTCGGCCCCTCGGCGGTCCACCACAGATGGGTGAGGACCACGAGGCCCCCGTTCCGCGTTCACGAGGGTGCTGACGTCCTCGGCGGTGCGGCCGGGGGAATCAGGGTGATCGGCGCGGAGAGCCGGTAGCCGTCGGCGTCCCGGTCCTCCCGGACGTCGTCGCGGCAGATGGCCATGTGGTCGTGGAAGCGGGCCGCGGGGAACAGGGCGGCGTTCAGCGTGTGGCAGGGCTCACTGACCGTACGCTGGGGCACTGACAGCCTTCCCTGTCCGCGCTGATAGTCACTCTTCACGGAACCGCGCGAAGTGGACAGGATCCGGGGTCCCCTATGGGTGAGCTCGCCTATCCAGCTGTCGTGAGAGCAGGCATGGCGGCAGCCGGTCCCCCTCGCGGGTGACCCCTGCAGGGTGCGGTGGCGCACCTGCATCGCAGGCCACGACGCGATGGTGTCAACTTGCCTCCCTTCCAAGCCAGTTGGGTGCGCGTATTTTTGTGATTTCGGCTGATTAGTGTGCGCCCGTCGAACTGACTGCGATGGGACATCCGTATGAGCTATACAGACCAGGACGTGCGCGAGGGCCGTCGGCTGATGAACGAGGGCTGCGAGAACCGCCTCGTCATCGGCGACAAGCTGCTGAGCGTCACGCCGTCGGGCCCCGACGGCGCCTTCGACCAGTACTGCGACGAGATCGGCCTGAGCCCCAGGACAGCGCGGGAGTACCGGCACACCGCCCGCATGTGCACCCCGTCGGTACGGCAGCTCGTGGCCGACAGCGGCGTCCACGTCTGCTACAGCGCGCTGCGCGAAGGCGCCCGCCTGGCGTCCTCCGGCAAACCGCATGATGAGGACTACAGCACGCTCCGCAGGCTGCTTGCCGAGGCGCGGGAGACGGGCCTCAGCCGTATCAGCGTGTCCCAGTACCAGCGGGCTCTGGGCACGGAGCCGGGCCTGCGGGACCTCCTTGACCCGTCCGGTGCCACCTCGATGGCCGGCTATCTGGCTGCGCTCGCGCCCGAGGAACGCGAGAAGGCTCTGCGTGACCTTGTGGAGAAGCACGCAGAGGTCCACGACGCCATCAAACGGGTCCTGGACGAAAAGCGGCGCAGGGAACGCGAGACGCGCGGCCCCGACTGCGGCGGCGACAAGCCCGACAAGGCCCAGGTTCTGGCCCGGGACCTGGTGCGGCTGCGGGACCAGGCTGTCGCCTGCATGAACCGCTACCCGCGGTCGGTCACGTTCAACGACGAACAGCAGGCTGCCTGTGAGGAAGCGCTGGGCACCATGGAAGTCCTCACCACGTGGATCAGAGTCAAGGTCGGAGACCAGAAGTCCGCCGCTGTCCGCCGGCAGGCCCGCGCCCGAGACCTGGTAGGGGCGTGATGGATCCGGTCGCCGACGACGGCGAGGACAGCCTCAACGCCGATATCCAGGAGTTCGCCGCTCACGAACGCAAGGGTGGCTGGGCCCGAGCGCTGCTGATCGCCCGCCGCGTCACCCCTCGTACCGGGCAGGGCAGGCGGACCGACCGGCAACCTTTTCCGGATCCGAAAAAGGTTCACCGCCGCGTCAGCGCTTTGGAGTTCTCCCGCCGCTCGGGGGTGAGCGCTCAGCGTGTCCTGGCCTTCCATGAGGCATGGGAACGGGCAGCCGCTGACGGTATCGTCCGCCCTTCCGCGGAGCTGGCCCCGGACGTCGAGGTGAAGCTCCCCGACGAGGACGCCATTGCGTTCTTCGGCGACAACGGCTATTACCGCAGCTACGGCGGGCACCTGAAGAAGGAACGCCGCCAGGCCATCGAGAACGAGGCAGAGCGGGCGGGGGTCAAACCGACCAGCTCCATCTTCATCGCCGGGCATCCGGCGGCGCTGACAACCGCTGTCGTGGCGGACGCTACGTCGCGCAGTGCGGCCCAGAAAGGCCTGGAGGAGTTCAACCGGCGCCAGGAGCAGGGCGAAGACGGGGCGGTAGCGGCATCTCAGGCAGCCGGGGAACGTGAGCGCCACCTCGACTCGCAGAAGATCCCCGCAACGGTCGAGACGCCGCCGGACGACTGCGCGCACGACGCAGAGACCACGGAGGTGGTGCGGGCCGTACGAGCGGTGTCCAAGGAGAGGGCCGATCCCGATGTGGCCTTGCAGGTCTTCACCGAGATGACGGAGATCCGCCTGGGCACCCTGCGGGCGCTGTCGCTGCTACAGCGCCATCAGGTGCAGTTCACCGACGAGAGGAGCCGGGCGATCGCCGAGCTGTGCGGGGCCTCGCAGGCGGCGATGGAATTCATCCGTGACCTGGCCTCCGGCCCCTACACGGCACTGAACGACGAGGCCCTGCAGGCGTTCCTGGACGAGAGCGAGAGGAAGCTGGGATGAGCCGCGAACGCGACAGTGACATTCCCTCCCAGCTGGAGCAGGATGCCATCGACGTCCTGCTGTGGCTCGGGCCCAACGCGGGCCGTGAGCTGTCCTACGCGGACATCTCCCGCGGCACTGGCATCCCCGACCGCCGCCTGCGACGTGCGGTGCCCAAGGCTCGGGCCGCCGCCCACGAACTCGGGCACCGGCTGGAGCAGTTCATGCCGTCGCGCGACCCGCTCAGGCGCGGTGCGAGGGTGACCCGCTTCCACAAGGTGGGCCAGGGCGACGAGTTCGGTGCCCGTGACGCGTTGCTCGCCTGCCGCAAGGCCGTCGCGTACATGGGCGACATGCACCGGGCCTGCTCGTTCGAGGCTCACAACCCCAACAGTCTCGACCGTGAAGCGTTCGGGCAGATGGCGGATGCCGCCGAGGGCGGCATCCGGACCTTCAGCGGAGTGGAGAGGCTGGGCAGCAAGGTCGTGAAGAACCAGGGAACCATGCGCCGCCAGGCCGAGCGGATCGCGGATCTGGAGGCCCAGATCGCAGAGCTGACCTCGGGCCAGTCCGCCGCCTCGGCCTGACCTTCCCCAGTGCGTCCAGCGGCCCGGCGGCTGTCGCCGCCGGGCCGCTTCCCATTGCGCCGCATCAGGTGCGGTTGATCCGCTTAAACATCTCCTTGCCCGCGGCCCGGGCGGCGGCCAGATCGTCCTCGGCCTCGGTGAGCCTGCGCTTCAGCTCGTCCCGTTCGGCCCGTATCTCGTCGCGTTCCAGAGCGGTCCGTTCCACGGCTGCCAGAAGCTCGTTGACCCGCTGGTTAAGTTCATTGGTCCCGGCCTGATCGAGTTGGGCGCCCAGCGAGCGCTGGACGGCCTTCTTGAGACGGTCGCGTTCCTCGCGCAGGGCCTTGTTCTCCTCGCGGACCAGAGCCAGGTCGGTGGCCAGGCTCGCCGCGGAGGCGTCCCGGCCGGCGAGCTTCGTGCGGCGGCTGGCCTTGGCCTGGCTCTTCACAGCGGCTTCGACGTGCTCGCGGACGCCTTCGGCGTAGACGAGCCACCTGGACACCCCGGCGGTACGGGCGACAGCGAGGAAGGTGACCGTCTCGCCCCTGGCCTTCATCGCGTCCACCGTGGCCAGCACCTTGGCCCGCTTGGTCCGGCTGTCCTTCTTGCGAGTCTCGCGCAGGACGTCGCCGGGGGTGCGTTTCGCCTCGCTCATGCCGTGCTCCCGCCCCGCTGGCCAGGAAATCCGGGCATACCCAGGGCCACGGCTCCGCCGTGCCCCTGGGCGGCCCGCACCTTGCGCAGGACGGCCGATGCCTCCTCGACCTCGTCCCGCTCGTCCTGTCCCAAAGTCTCCATCAGCTTCCGCAGTGTCTCGACAGTCCCCTTGAAGGCCGTGATCTGGTCGTCCAGGTTCCTCACCACGAACCCGTCCGCCTCCATCATGACCGCCATCTCCTTGTCGGCCTTCAGCGAGCGGATGTGGTCCTCGATGACCGGCAGATAGGACGGGTCCGGCCGGTAGAAGGGGCAGGCGGCACACTGGAAACGGATCGGGCACGCCTTTCCGCCCGCCTTGACGTTGGACGGTTCGGTACAGTTACCGAACACCACCGCCACCGAGCGGGCCTCGTACGCGGTCGCCGAGGCCATCGGCACGGACCTGCCCTTGCGGTCCACGGTATGCAGGCGCATCACGTTGACCGCCTCCCGCTTCCGCTTGTGACTGATCCTGTAATACCGCTGGGTGGTTTGCATGGATTTGTGGTCCATGAGCTCTCGCAGCACCTCCATGCGCACTCCCGCGTCCGCGTATCGCTGGCAGAACGAGTGGCGGAAGGCGTACGGGTAGATCAGCGAGCGGTCGTACGGCACCCGGTCGCCGTCCCGGCTGAACTCCTCGGACAGCAGGATGGGGACGTTGTCGGCCCACTTGCGGATCATCGCCGCGATGTGTTCCGGCCCCAAGTGGCGGATCTTGCCGTTCTCGCCGGCCGGTGGGAACAGGAATCCTTCGCTGCCTGTGGGCAGGTCGAGCGTGTCACGCACAGCCCGCCACGTGCGGATGGTCTCCACAGTGTCGCGCTCAAGCTCCAGGCGCCGGTTCAGGCGCCGCCCCTTGCGGTTGTCCCAGATCAACAGCCATTCGCCATCGGCGTGTTCGAGGCAGTCCGTCCGCAGCTCGGCGATCTCATAAGGGCGCCGGCCGGTGTCCCGCAGCAGCTCGTAGACCGCGCGGGCCATGGCGCGGACTTGCTCAGGCGTCATCTTTCCGTGCGTCACTCCCTGCCCCAGCAGGTCCACGTAGTCGTCGAGTTGGGCGATGAGCGACTCGGGCAGGGCCTTGCCGACATCGTCCTCATCGACCTCCTCCGCCTTGACGACGTGGCTGGAGTGCCGGGCGAAGCTCGCGGACATGCCGTCCAGATGCCCTGCGGCCCGGTTGTAGTCGAGAATCTTGAAGAAGAACGACAGCAGCCCGCCGCGCTGCTTGCCCGACATGGCCCCGCCGTCCAGCTTGGGCAGCACGCGGAAGGTGTCGACCACGGCGTTCATATCGGCGAACACCAGCTTGGCCGGGTCCATGCCCCCACCCGGCCGGGCATCCAGGGCCCGGGAGACCGCCGTGCACACCCGCAGCCCCCGTCTCGCCTCGGTGGTGTTCGGCTTCGTCTCGGCGATGAAGGTGACCAGGATCTCCCGGAGCCACGGCTGGCGGATGCCCGTCACGTCCAGGCCGAGCGGCCGCTGGGTGGTGCCACCACGCAGACTCCTGACCCCGAGTTCGGACATGTCCAGCACGTCCCTGCTGGTCGGGTCGACGCCCTCGAAACGCTCGAACGCCGAGCGCAGGACACGGTGCGTCTCGCGCACCAGAGCGTCCACATTCGCCTGCGTCCCGCTCGGCAACTGTTCGACGGTCGCCGCGGCGATCGAATCGACCCGCTCCACGAGATGCGCGACAGCCTGCCGGACGGCCACCGGGTCGATCTTCTGGCCGCGTTCGTCGCGCAGCTGCAGCGCGTACAGCATCTCCAGACGGGCCACCGGATACAGCGGAGCCAGAGAGAACTGGTGGACGTTCAGGAACGGCGCCTGCCGCTCCAGCCACGCCGGCGCCGGCGCAGACCGCCGTCCCCGGGAGACGGCTGTGGCCTTCTTCCAGCGGCTGTGGTGTATGCCGCACAGCCCCCAAGTAGCCCGCGCGTCGTAGCGGCAGCCCGCAACAAGGCAGGCGGGCGCCGGCGGGTACGGCGTCTGCCGCTCAATCCACGCCTCCAGCCCGGAGTCGGGGTCACGCTGCAGGTCCCTGTGCCGCAGCGTGCCGTGCGCGTTGCACAGGCCCCACAGGACCGAGTCCCGCGGACACCCCTCAACGTGGCAGTCGGCCCGTTCACCGGAGATCGCGCGATTGCGGTCCGGCACATGCCCGGCCTTGAACTCCTTCAGCCCCAGGCTGCTGTCACGGCGATCCTTCTCGCAGGTGGCACACAGCCCCCGCCGGATGCGAGTGAGCGCGTCGCAGGCAGCCACATCACACCGGTAGACGGCCGTGCCCGCGTGGTCGACGTCACCGCTGAATAGGTGCGCGTCGTGGTCCCATTCACCGGGCCGCCAGCCGGGTTCGATCCGCTCGCGCAGCCACGCGGTCCACTCGGTAAGGACCTTCGGGGGCAGACCGTTGGCTGCCTGGCCGGCATCCCGCCGGAGCTGATGGAGCGGGACGACATTGCCGGACACCGTCACTGACGGGCTTCCTTCCGCTTGGCGGCCACCAGCTTGACGGCATCGCGCTTGTCCTGGTCGGTTGCGTGGGTGTACGGGTCCATCGACTGCGGCGACTGGTGGCCGGCCATGTTCTGGGCCACGTCGCGGTCCACCCCGGAGCGGAGCCACCGGGTGATCGCCGAGTGCCGCAGCATATGCGGACGGGCACGGAACCCCGCGCGGGCCGCGAGCCGCTTGAACAGCTCATACGTGCTGGGGTACTTCATCGGCTCGCCCAGCGGGGCGCGGAACAGGTTCACGAACACCATGTCGCAGCCCCCGGCCTCCGGTACCGCGTCGCGCTCGAAGCGGTAGGCGGCGTACAGCTCCACGGTGCCGGCCTCCACCGGAATCCACCGCGGATAGCGCGACTTGGCGTACGCGTTGTTGCTGTTCAGGCGGCGCCGCACATGCACGTGCGGACCCTCGATCTGGCAGCCCAGCGAGGTGGAATCGGGCAGGAAGTGCATGTCCTGGCGCCGTAGCCCCAGGCCCTCGCCGATGCGCATGCCGGTGACCGCCAGCATGGCCACCAGGAACCGGTCGCGGGCGTGCGTCGTACAGCCGAGGACCTTCTCGATCTGGTCGTCGGACAGCCACTCGTAACCCGCCACCGCGACGCGGTACTTGATCCGTCGGGCCTGGATCGTGCGGTGCTGGCCGTCCTCGCCCGCATCGAACCCGGACGGGGCGTAGTGCAGGAACCTCGGTTGCACGAGCTGGCTCACCACACTCGCCGGGACCCATCCCTGCAGCGCGGACCACGTCAGGAACTCCCCGACCGTGCCCATGATCTTGTTGGCCGTGCCCTTGTCGCGAAAGCGCGGCTCGGCAACCGGGCGACGGCCTTTCGGCGGCAGCGGCTCATCGATCAACCACCGCATCATCGCCATCAGTTGGGCGAGTCCGGGCCGGGACCAGTCGACCGCGTTCTCGGTGCAGTACGACAGATACAGGGCAATCCGGCCCGCGTACGTGCGCTGGGTGTTGTAGGCCCGGTCGTCGCTCTTGAGCCCTACCAGATAGGCGCACGCCTCGGTGTGCAGCTCGAAGGCATCGTTGACAACGACCCAGTACGTGGACCCGTCCCCCGATATAGCCCTCTCAGCTCGGTAGTGCCGGTACAGGACAGCAGACGTAGCCAACGTGCCTTACACCCCTTGGATACCGTTCAGGCAAGTACAGAACTACCCAACTTGCCTTACATGCCTGACGCCATTTGGTTACCCAAGATAACGATGATGCCGACGGCGTACTCCGAGGTCACCATCCCCGCGTCCCTCCGCGCCACCAGCCCCGCACGCGTCCTGCACACCAGGGCACACATTCGTTCCCGCACTACTGTGTACATCTCAACTCCCGTTGGTTTCAGCTCTGTTGATGACTTGCTGCCGATCACTTACTGCTGATGACGTACTGGCGATAACTCCCTTTTGCCGTATCGCTGTTGATGACCCCGCTCCCGATCAGGCACCGCTGGTGTCATTCACCACCCCCGCCCAGCAACCCGTCCGCCAGCCCGATCACCACAGGCAGTACGCCGATCGCGATGAACGCGGGCAGGAAGCACAGCCCCACCGGCGCGGTGACCATCACAGCCGCCCGGCGAGCGCGTTCCGTCGCGGTGCGGCCCCAGTCGGCGCGGGTGTCGGCCGCGAGCCGTGCGACGGGCCCGGCCGCGGGTACGCCCGACTCGTCGGCCCGCTCCAGCAGGCCCGCCAGGGGGCCGGCCCCCGGTATCGACGCCAACCTCCGCCAGGCTTCGGCCGGTTCGCTACCGAGCCGTACCTCCGCCGCACCCCGCGCCAGCCGCTCCCCGACCGGTCCCGCCAGCGCCTCGCCCACCGCCTGGGCCGCGATCACCGGACCGGCCCCGGCCGCGATGCAGGCGGCCAGCAGATCGGCGGCGAGCGGAAGTTGCCGTGCCGCCTCGGCCGCGTCGACGCCCTCCGCTGCCGGAGGGCGGGCCGCCCGACGGTGCCGCCACCGCCACCACCCGAACCCGGCGACAAACCCCACCGCGACTCCGGCCGCGCCCCCGACCAGCACCCACCCGGCGCACACCGCGCCCACCACGGGCAACCACCGCCGTACGACCTCCCGCGCCCCGAACCAGCGCCCTGCGGCTGCGCGTTCCCCCTCCAGCTCCAGCGCGAGCAGCCGGGCCAGCCTCCGGCGCACCCTCCGTTCCCGCCGTACCGTCTCGATCCACCGCAGCAGCCACCCCAGGGCCAGCACGACCCCCAGCACCACCCCCAGCCTGTGGAAAACCTCCGCGCTCACAGCGACTCCCCTCTCCGACCACGCCGGACAGCCGCACCGATACGGCCACCGCCAGTCACTCCGCCGGCTTTCATGCCGCCTCCGCTCCCCGCACGATCCGCAGCGCCCACCACAGCCCCACGCCCTCCAACACCCCGCCGACCAGCAGGCAGCCCAGTCCGGCGCCGGTGTGCAGCAGCACGTGCAGGGGGTCGGCGCCCAGTGCCGTGCCCAGGACCAGACCCAGCACCGGCAGGCCGGCGAGCATCACCGCCGTCGACCGGGCACCCGCCAACTGGGCGCGCAGGTCGGCACGCTGGTCCCGGTCGGCGCGCAGGGCCCCTTCGAGGCGGTCCAGTCCGGCCGCCAGACCGGCGCCCTGGTCGACGGCCACCCGCCAGCACGCCGCGAGGCCCAACAGCCCCTCCGCGCCCGGTTGCCGGGCCGCCCCGGCGAGCGCCCCGGGTACGTCGCCGCCGAACCGCGCAGCCGCCAGCACCGACGCGTGTGCCTCTCCGAGGCCGCCGGAGTCGCGTGCCGCCCGCAGCAGCGCCTCCCCCGGCTGCCGCCCAGCGCGCACCTCGCCGGCGAGCGCCGCGCACAGCGCGATCACCTCGTCGCCCCGCCGTTCCCGCGCCCGCCGCACCTCACCGGCCCGCCGCACCCGGCGCAGCAGCGGCACCCCGGCCGCGCCCACCACCGCCGGTACGACGGAAGCGCCCAGGAGCGCCACCGCCAGCCCGACGGCCACCGCCCACCACTCGGCCCGCAACCGCCCACGCAGCCGCCGCAGTTCACCGCCGGCCCGTTCCCAAAAAGGGGGCCCGGTCGCCACGGCACCGCCCCCGGCGAGCAGCAACTCCGCCCGCCGCGCCCCCGGATACCGTCCGCCCAGCAGCAAGCAGACCGCCCCCGCGCACATCCCGGCCACACCCATCGCCAGCTCTCCCGTCCCCGTCACGCCCGTTCACTCCCCTGCCCCTGGTCACCACCGGCGCGAAGCAGCCCCCGCAGCCGCTCCCATCCCCGCTCGTACGCGAACGCCTCCTCGCCCCACCGCAGCGCCGGCACCGTCACCACCAGCCCCGACGGGTCCCGCTCCAGCACATGCACCTCGGCGATCCGGCGCCGCCCGGCCCGGTCGCGGACAAGATGCAGGACCACCGACAGGGCGGCCGCCAACTGGCTGTGCAGCGCGGTCCGGTCGAGCCCGGCGGCCGTACCCAGCGCCTCGAGCCGCGCCGGTACGTCCGCCGCCGCGTTCGCGTGGACCGTCCCGCAACCGCTGTGCCCCGTGTTCAGCGCGGCCAGCAGGTGTACGACCTCGGCGCCTCGGACCTCCCCGACCGCCAGCCGGTCGGGGCGCATCCGCAGTGCCTGGCGCACCAGGTCCTCGAGGGTGACCAGGCCCGCGCCCTCCTGGTTGGCGGGTCTGGTCTCCAGCCGTACGACGTGTGGATGGTCGGGCCGCAGCTCCGCCGAGTCCTCGGCCAGCACGATCCGCTCGCCCGGGCCGACCAGGCCCAACAACGCGCTCAGCAGGGTGGTCTTGCCGCACCCGGTGCCGCCGCTGATCAGGAAGGACAGCCGGGCGTCCAGCAACGCCCGCAGCACCCGCTCACCGCCCGGCGGTACCGTGCCCGCGACCGTCAACTCGTCCAGGGTGAACGCGCGCGGCCGTACCACCCGCAGTGACAGGCAGGTGCAGCCCACGGCCACCGGAGGCAGTACCGCGTGCAGCCGGGTCCCGTCGGGGAGCCTGGCGTCGACCCAGGGCCGGGCGTCGTCCAGCCGCCGACCGGCCACGGCGGCCAGACGCTGCGCGAGCCGTCGCACGGCGCCCGCGTCCGGGAAGGAGACGGCGGTCAGCTCCAGTCCGCCACCCCGGTCGACCCACACCCGGTCCGGGGCCGCCACCAGCACGTCGGTGACCGACGGATCAGCGAGCAGCGGCTCCAGCGGGCCGGTGCCGACCAGCTCGGACCTCAGCCGCTCGGCGGCCCCCAGCACTTCGGCGTCGCCCAGCACCCGCCCCTGCTCCCGCAGGGCCTGCGCCACGCGCGCGGGCGTCGCCTCGGCCCCGCTCTCGGCCAGCCACTGCCGTACGCCGTCCAGCAGCCCGGCAGACGCCCCCGGTCCCTCGTCCCAGCGCACGCCGTTCACACGCCACCCGCCTCGGCCAGCGCCCGCTCCCAGAACACCGTGCAGAACCGGGCCAGCGGGCCGCGCGCGGCCGCTCCCGGCGGCGCCTTGCCTTCGTGCGGGCGCGCCAGGGCCGATTCGACGGGGATTTCGCCCGCCAGGGGCAGGTCGAGCAGCCGGGCCACCTCGTGGTCGTCCAGTCCCGGTGTGTACGGGCCTCGTACCGCCACGCGCAGGTCGCGCAGGACCATGCCGACGGCGGACGCCACCCGGCCGGCCGCGGCGACGGCGCGCAGTTCGCCGGGGACCACCAGGATCCCCACGTCCAGCTGGGCGAGGACTTCCGCGACGCCGTCGTCGATGCGGCGCGGCAGGTCGACGACGACGGCGCCGCCGCGCCGTCTGGCCGCGGCGAGCACCGCCCGTACGGCCTGGGGCGGGACGGCCACGCAGTCTCCGCGGTCCCAGCTCAGCACCCTCAGGGAGTGCAGTTTCGGCAGCGACTCCTCCAGGGCGCCGCCGCCGACCCGGCCGCGCGAGGCGGCGAACGCCGGCCAGCGCAGTCCATCGGCCGTCTCACCCCCGAGGAGGACGTCGAGTCCGCCGCCCAGCGGATCCGCGTCGACGAGGAGGGTGCGCAGTCCCTCCCGGGCGGAGGTGACGGCGAGCGCGCAGGCCAGCGTGGACGCTCCGGCCCCGCCCCGGCCGCCGATGACGCCGACGGTGAGCGCGGGCCTGCCGACGCCCTCGGCGACGTCGGCGATCCGGTCGACGAGCCACTGCTCTCCGTCGGGCAGCATCAGGACGTGATCGGCGCCGATCTCGACGGCCCGCCGCCAGACCCCGGAGTCGTCCTGGTCCCGTCCGACGAGCACCACTCCCCGTCGTCGCGCGGCCCCGCGCACCCGCCGTACGGCGTCGTCGCCGACCAGGACGAGCGGGGCGGCCTCCCAGCCGCCGCCTCGCTCCGGCACCCCGTGGTGCACTTCGGGAGTGGCACCGGCCGCCGCGCACAGGCGCAGCAGATCGTCGAGCAGGTCCGCGTCCTCGGTGACGATCAGCGGTCCGCTCTGCCGCCCCTCGGCCGCGGGCTGCTCGTTGTCGTGTGTGATGGCTCCCGCCATGATTTCCGGCCCCCTTCGCTATATGAACGGCCGACAGACGTCGGCCAAACACGCCCGACAAACCGAACCGGCCATGAACTCGCCGCGAGGCGGGACGTGTTGCAATCACGGTGCAGCGAACCCGGAAATCGTGTGGATCTTGATGGAAATCTGTGGACAAGTCTGTGGTTGTGGATATCGCCGTCACCCAAACAGGTGAGTGGTGTTCGACTTTCCACAGAGCAGCGCACCGACTACCCACAGTGACGGATCATGGGCATGCAAAAAGGCGGCCGGAGCCGCCTCGCGCGGCGACACGGCCGCGAAACAGGATGCGCAGAGAGGAAGGAAACAACCCCGGACATGCGACGACCCCCGCCGGGGGGGAGAGCGGGGGTCGTCCCCACGGTTCGACTCGGGGGGGGAGGAGCCGGACCGGGTTAGCACGGTCGCGAACGATCCGTGACTTCCATGGTGTACCCGAGAGCCCTCTCAGGCAAACCCACGGGCCGCACTTTACGCCGAATGGTGGGCGCATATGCTCAGCCTCGTGGAAAGCCACTCCTTGCCCCGCACAGCCGCCTTCTTTGACCTGGACAAGACGGTCATTGCGAAGTCGAGCACGCTCACGTTCAGCAAGTCGTTCTACCAAGGCGGCCTGATCAACCGCAGGGCCGTGTTGCGTACCGCATACGCCCAGTTCGTCTTCCTGGCGGGCGGTGCCGATCATGACCAGATGGAACGCATGCGCGAGTACCTGTCCGCGCTGTGCCGCGGCTGGAACGTCCAGCAGGTCAAGGAGATCGTCGCCGAGACGCTGCACGACCTGATCGACCCGATCATCTACGACGAGGCGGCCTCTCTCATCGAGGAGCACCACACCGCCGGCCGTGACGTGGTGATCGTGTCCACGTCGGGCGCCGAGGTCGTCGAACCGATCGGCGAACTGCTCGGCGCGGACCGGGTGGTGGCCACCCGCATGGTCGTGGGCGACGACGGCTGCTTCACGGGCGAGGTGGAGTACTACGCGTACGGGCCGACCAAGGCCGAGGCGATCAAGGGGCTGGCCGAGTCCGAGGGATACGACCTCGCACGCTGCTACGCCTACAGCGACAGCGTCACCGACATCCCCATGCTGGCGTCCGTCGGCCATCCGCACGCCGTGAACCCGGACCGGGCACTGCGCCGGGAAGCCGTCGCCCGGGGGTGGCCGATCCTGGACTTCCACCGTCCGGTGCGGCTGAAGCAGCGGCTGCCCGCCCTCTCCGTACCGCCGCGTCCGGCGCTGGTCGCCGCCGCCGCGATAGGCGCGGCAGCCGCCACGGCCGGCCTCGTCTGGTACGCGAGCAGGCGCCGACCCTCGATCGCGTGACCTCGGCGCCCGTTTCCTGGCCTTTTGATCATAAAAGTAAAGAAGTACAGCGAGGGCTTCCGCTTGCTCCGGTCCAGGAGTAGAAAGGACTTAACGGCCCGCGAGACCAAGGACATCCGAAAGGATCACCTTTATAACGCAGTTGGCCCACGGACCGAGCATGAACACTGGGCACCCACGCGACGTCGACCCGTCGATTACGGGCCAGCCGCACCAGGTTACGGGCCGAGATCCCGACCTGATGGGCAAAATTCCGAGGACGCTTGGTAACCGGGTGGACATGCTGGCGGCGGTACGAATCCTCGTACCGCCGCAACCCGTTGAAGGCCCTCCACGGAGGGCCTTTCCCCTTCCCTGATGCAGCCGCTCTCCAGGCTTCCTAAGCCGCTCCGCGCTGCAGCGCCTCGCAGACGGCCACTGATTCGCGCGCCCCGAGTTCGACCGCCCGGCCGCAGTGGGCGATCCACGCCCCCATGCCCTCCGGGGTGCCGGCGACATAGCCGTCGAGCGCGGACAGATAGGCGGCGCGACCCGGTTCGGCGTGGCCGACCTCGGCCGGGCAGACCGACTTCGGGTCGAGGCCGCTGCCGACCAGGACGATCCGCTCCGCCGCGCGCGCGACAAGGCCGTTGTGGGAGCCGAAAGGGCGCAGCGCGAGGAGTTCGCCGTGCACGACGGCGGCCGTGACCAGGGCGGGGGCGGAGCCTCCCGCGATGATCAGCTGCGCGAGCCCCTCCAGCCGCCCGGACACCTCCGCCGCGCTCGGCAGCGGCAGGTCGACCGTCGGCTCGTCGACCGGCTCGCCGTCCTGACGAGGACGCCCCACCTCGTCGCCCGTGCCCGCCGCGGCGACCAGATGGAGCCGGGCCAGCACCCGCAGCGGCGATTGGCGCCAGATGGACAGGAGCTGCCCCGCCTCCGCGGTCAGCCGCAGGGACGCGCCGACGACCCGGGCCTCCTCGTCGCCGCTGAAGTCGGTGCGCCGGCGGACCTCTTCCAGGGCCCAGTCCGCGCCGGAGAGAGCCGCGGAACCGCGCGCACCGCGCAGGGCCGCCTCACCGGTGATCTCGTTGCTGCGTCGCCGCATGATGCGATGCCCGTAAACCCGGTCCACGGCCTTGCGCACGGACTCCACGGAGTCGGCCACCCCGGGCAGTGCCCCCAGGGCCGCTAGCGGATCGGCGGTCGCGCCTGTCGTACTCATGAGTACGACCCTACGCAATCCGGGGAGCCCACCCACGAAGGAGTGGACTTCCTCACGCCCACTGGACACCCTCAGCACTCATTCCACTACCGTTAGTGAACATGAAAATTGCTTTCGTCGGGAAGGGCGGCAGCGGCAAGACCACGCTGTCCTCCCTGTTCGTCCGCCACCTCACAGCCTCCGGGGCGCCCGTCCTCGCCATCGACGCCGACATCAACCAGCACTTGGGCGCCGCACTCGGCCTCCACGACACCGAAGCCGCCGCGATGCCCGCGATGGGCGAGCGGATGGAGCTGATCAAGGAGTATCTGCGCGGCACGAACCCGCGCATCGCCTGCGCCGACGCGATGATCAAGACGACCCCGCCCGGCGGGGGCTCGCGCCTTCTCCGTATCCAGGAGACCAATCCGGTGTACGACGCCTGCGCGCGGCCGGTGGAACTCGACGGCGGCGCCGTCCGTTTGATGGTCACCGGCCCGTTCACCGAAGCCGATCTCGGAGTCGCCTGCTACCACTCCAAGACGGGGGCGGTGGAGCTGTGCCTGAACCATCTCGTCGACGGCCCGAGCGAGTACGTCGTCGTCGACATGACCGCGGGCTCGGACTCTTTCGCGTCCGGCCTGTTCACCCGCTTCGACATCACGTTCCTCGTCGCCGAACCGACCCGGAAGGGAGTCTCCGTCTATCGCCAGTACAAGGAGTACGCCCAGGACTTCGGGGTCGCCCTCAAGGTCGTCGGCAACAAGGTGCAGGGGCAGGACGACGTCGACTTCCTCCGCGCCGAAGTCGGGGACGACCTCCTGGAGACGGTCGGACACTCGGACTGGGTGCGTGCCATGGAGAAGGGCCGGCCCACCCGGTTCAAGTACCTGGAGGACACCAACCGCCGCTCCCTGCAACGGTTGCGGTCGGCCGTCGACGCCACGTACGAGACGCGCGACTGGGAGCGCTACACCCACCAGATGGTCCACTTCCACCTGAAGAACGCCCACTCCTGGGCCAACGCCCGCACCGGGGTCGACCTGGCGGTCCAGATCGACCCCGATTTCCTCCTGACCGAACACCTGACGGCAACCACCGTCTGAATCCGGGCGAGCCCCTCAGGGGTGCGAGCCCCCGAAGGGGCGCGGGGAACTGCGCGACCAGCCCCCACCGGCCGGCAGCCGACGAACCGCACCCCACAACCGCCGCTCACAGCCCTCCCCTCCCACCCCGCACCAGCGGAGCGCTACCGAACACTCGCCCAGTGCTCCATCCTTCAGGGTGTAGGTGAAGGGCATCCTGTCCACTGCGGCCCGGAGGGCCGCAGCGGCATGGCTGAGATCGCCTCATCCGACGACGAAGTTGTCGGATCTACCCCAGACGGGCGGGAAGTGACGCCTGTGGAGGCCCCTGTAAGACCGAGCTCCCCGGAGACCGGCAAGGGCCAGTGAAGCAGAAACCCGAGGTGGTACCGCGTAGCGGTGCGGACCTGAATCTCCTGCCCTCGGGCAAGAGAGGGCGTCAACGCTTGGCCGCCGGAGCCCCCGGCACCCCCTTGGGTGCCGGGCCCGGGTGCCCCGCCAGGAAGCTCTCCCAACCTCCCTTGGGCGCCTCACCCACCCCGAGCGTGCGCAACTTCGCCAGGGTCTGCGGGTCCTGCGCGTCCAGCCAGTCGGCGAGCTGCCGGAAGGAGACACAGCGCACGTCGGCCTTCGTACAGACGCGTTCGACGACCTCCTGTACGGCACGCATGTAGACGCCGCCGTTCCAGGACTCGAAGTGGTTGCCGATGAGCAGAGGGGCGCGGTTGCCGTCGTAGGCGCGCTCGAAGCCCTTGAGGAGACCGTCGCGGTACTGGTCGCCCCAGAACTCGTGCCGGTCCTTGGCGCCCGCGCGTGCCCCGGACTGGTTCATGTAGAAGTTGTAGTCCATGGTCAGCGTCTCGAAGCGGTGGCCGGGCATCGGGACGAGCTGCATGGACAGGTCCCACAGGCCCTGTTTCTTCGCGGGCCAGATCTGCTGGTTGACGCCGCTGGTGTCGTAGCGGAAGCCCAGTTCGCGGGCCGCGCTCATGAAGTTCTTCTGGCCTTCCAGGCACGGCGTGCGGGCGCCGACGAGTTCCTTCTCGTAGTCGAAGGGCAGCGGGGACGCCTTCTTCATGCCCGTGCTGGTCTTCCAGGACTCCACGAAACGTTTCGCCTGGGCGATCTCGCTCTTCCAGTCCTCCACCGACCACTCGCCGACACCACCCCCGCGGCCGCAGAAGTGGCCGTTGAAGTGGGTGCCGATCTCGCTGCCCTCCAGCCAGGCGAGCCGCAGCTGCTTCACTGTGTCGGCGATGCCGCGCTCGTCGTTGAAGCCGATGTCGGAGCGGCCCGGTGAGTGCTGGGGCGGCCGGTACAGGTCACGCTTGTCCTCCGGGAGCATGTACACCCCGCTCAGGAAGTACGTCATCGCCGCCTTGTTGGCCTTGGCCACCTTGCGGAAGCGGGAGAACAGCCGCTGGCTGTCCTCACCCGCGCCGTCCCAGGAGAAGACGACGAACTGCGGCGGCTTCTGGCCGGGCTTGAGGCGCTCGGGCCTGGGCTGGTAGGGCTGGGCTCCGGTGTACGCGGTGGAGCCGTCGCCGATCAGCCGGACCGCGCTCTTGGGTGCCGGGGCCGGGGCCGCCTTCTTCGCACCACGCGCGCCTTCCTTCGCACCGGAGGAGCCGGTGGCTCCCGCCCCGCAGCCGACAAGTGACGCGGCACAGGCCGCGACGGCCACGACGCCTGCGGCGATCCTCTTGGTGACGGCCATCTCCGCCCACCTCTTCCTTCGTTCGGGCCGGCGCTTTCGGGCGCGGCGCCATCAAGGTCGCACAGGACCGAGAAGGAATTAGTACGACAAGCCGATCAAAAGCCCACTTCACTCATTGAAGTGATTCACTAACCCATTTGCCCCAAAAATACATACTCGTCCTTTACTGTGCATTACGATCTGTTTACCAAGCGTTGAAATATCCCGCCGCTTGCATGCCGTGACCCACGGCCGCGACCCGCCCCCCGCCCATCGACGGGGGACCACCTGTTCCGCGACCGCGCTGCCCCGGAGGAGACGGGAAACATGTCTGCCTGCGTACCCACTCGCGCCCCCGAACCGACTCGGACGGAGCGCATGCACCAGCCCCCCAGCCCCCCATCGCCCTCGACCCCACCCCGCCGCTTCCGCGTCGCGGGCGCCGATGTGTCGGCCTCCATCGCGGTCTTCCTGATCGCCCTCCCCCTTTCCCTGGGCATCGCCCTCGCCACGGGCGCCCCGCTCCAGGCCGGCCTTGTCGCAGCTGCCGTCGGCGGACTCGTCGCCGGACGGCTCGGCGGCTCCCCGCTCCAGGTCAGCGGCCCCGCCGCCGGGCTCACCGTCGTCACCGCCGACCTCATCCAGCGGTACGGATGGCGTACGACCTGTGCCATCACCGTCCTCGCCGGGCTCGCCCAGCTCGGCCTCGGCTGCGTGCGCGTGGCCCGCACGGCGCTCGCCGTCAGCCCCGCCGTCGTCCACGGCATGCTCGCCGGGATCGGCGTGACCATCGCCGTCGCCCAGGTGCACATCGTCCTCGGGGGTACGCCGGAGAGCTCGGTCCTCGACAATCTCCGCGCGCTGCCCGCCCAGTTGGCCGGCCTGGACCCCGCCGCCGTGTCGATGAGCGTGCTGACCCTGATCCTGCTGCTGGCCTGGCCGAGGATTCCCGGCCGGGCGGGGCGTGTTCTGCGCAAGATGCCGGCCGCGCTCGTCGCCGTCAGCGGCGCCACACTCACCGCCTCGCTCGCCGGGTTGGTCCTTCCCAAGGTCGACCTGCCGTCGTGGCGCAGTCATGCGTTGGCCGGGCTGCCCGAGGGACCCGCGCTCGGTGTCGCCGCCGCCGTGCTCGCCGTCACCCTGGTGTGCAGCGTCCAGTCGCTGCTCGGCGCGGTCGCCGTGGACAAGCTGGTGGCCACCCGGCCCGAACTGCTCGCCCAACGGTCCTCGGCGGGCCGAGGGGCGACTCGCGTCGGCCGCTCCGACCTCAACCGTGAACTGCTCGGCCAGGGCGCCGCCAACGTCGTGTCCGGTGTGCTCGGCGGGCTGCCGGTCGCCGGTGTAGCCGTGCGAAGTTCGGCGAATGTGCAAGCCGGTGCCGTGAGCCGGAACTCCACGATGCTGCACGGCGTTTTCGTAGTAGTCGCCGCGCTGCTGATGGTTCCGATCCTGGAGCTGATCCCGCTCGCCTCACTCGCCGCCCTGGTGATGGCCGTCGGCATCCAGATGGTGTCCCTGCACCACATTCGCACGGTGACCCGCCACCGCGAGGTCCTGGTCTACGCGGTGACGACGCTGGGCGTCGTCCTTCTCGGCGTCCTCGAAGGAGTGCTGCTGGGGGTCGCGGTCGCCGTCACCGTCGCCCTGAACCGCCTCGCCCGCACCCGGATCACCTACGAGGAAAGACACGACGAGACAGGAGGAGTCCATTACGTACACGTACGAGGACAGTTGACGTTCCTCGCGGTGCCCCGGCTCAGCCGCACCCTGCACCTCGTACCCCAAGGCGCGGATGTCGTCGTGGAGTTGGACGGCTCGTTCATGGACCACGCGGCGTACGAGTCCCTGCACCACTGGCAGAGCACGCACACCGCGCAGGGCGGCACCGTGGAGGTGACCGGCCGGGCGGGGACCCGCATCGCCGAGCCCGCGGACGCCTCCGACTGCCGTTGCCGGCCCTGGACGCCCTGGCGCAACCACCAGTGCGAAGTCCCGGAGTCCGCACAGGGGCGAGGAGAGACGGCCAACGCGCCCGATGGGGTGAGGGGCACTGCCGGCTCATCCCACCCGTCCGACTCGTCGGGATCGTCGGGGTCGGTCGGTGCTGTCGAGCCGAGGGGGCATCAACTGGAGCGTGGGATCAGCGCGTTCCAGCGGAACACCGCGCCGCTGGTGCGCGGGGAGCTGGCCAGGCTGGCGCGCGAGGGGCAGCAGCCCTCGCAGCTGTTCCTGACCTGTGCCGACTCGCGGCTCGTCACGTCGATGATCACATCCAGTGGTCCCGGCGACCTGTTCGTCGTACGGAACGTCGGCAACCTGGTGCCGCGTCCCGGCGAGGAGAGCGGGGACGACTCGGTGGCGGCCGCGATCGAGTACGCGGTGGACGTACTGAAGGTGCGTTCCATCACGCTGTGCGGGCACTCCGGATGCGGGGCCATGCAGGCGCTGTTGAGCATGGAGCCCGACGGGGCGCGGACGCCGCTCAGGCGATGGCTGCGGCACGGGCTGCCGAGCCTGGCGCGGATGGCGGCGACGGACCGGCCCTGGGCGCGGCTCGCCGGACGGGCGCCCGCCGACACGGTCGAGCAGCTCTGCCTGACCAATGTGGTCCAGCAGTTGGAGCATCTCCGGGCGCACGAGTCGGTGGCCCGGGCGCTGCGGGAAGGCGCGCTCGAACTGCACGGAATGTACTTCCATGTGGGTGAGGCACAGGCGTATCTGCTCACCGGGGCGGCGGACGGGGACGCAGTGTTCGATCATGTGCGGGCGGCCGGGCTGCCCGCCTGACGAGGAGGGGTGAACCGGGCGGCCATGGCGTACGTGACCTTGGTTGTCCCCCTCACCGAGAGGCGCGCCGACGAGAGATACCCGGAAGGGCTAAAGGTCTAAACCAATTTCTCGTCGGGCCTTGTCATCGGGCCCGCTGGTCTGATGAGCTGTGGTTTGGGACACAATGGCCGCCCCGGCAAAGGACGGTAAGGGAGATGTCGTGAGCAACGAAAGCCTGGCCAACCTGCTCAAGGAAGAGCGCAGGTTCGCGCCACCCGCCGAGCTGGCCGCGAATGCCAACGTCACGGCGGAGGCGTACGAACAGGCCAAGGCTGACCGGCTCGGTTTCTGGGCCGCGCAGGCCCGCCGGCTGACCTGGGCCACCGAGCCGACCGAGACCCTGGACTGGTCGAACCCGCCGTTCGCCAAGTGGTTCAAGGACGGCAGCCTCAACGTCGCGTACAACTGCGTCGACCGGCATGTGGAGGCCGGCAACGGCGACCGGGTCGCCATCCACTTCGAGGGGGAGCCTGGCGACAGCCGTGCGATCACCTACGCCGAGCTCAAGGACGAGGTCTCCAGGGCCGCCAACGCCCTGCTGGAGCTGGGGGTCGAGAAGGGCGACCGGGTCGCCGTCTACATGCCGATGATCCCGGAGGCGGCGATCGCGATGCTCGCCTGCGCGAGGATCGGCGCCGCGCACTCCGTCGTCTTCGGCGGGTTCTCCGCAGACGCCCTCGCGACCCGCATCCAGGACGCCGACGCCAAGATCGTCATCACCACCGACGGCGGCTACCGGCGCGGCAAGCCGTCCGCGCTCAAGCCCGCCGTCGACGCCGCCGTCGAGCGCGTCGACAACGTGGAGCACGTGCTGGTCGTCCGCCGTACCGGGCAGGACGTCGAGTGGCACGAAGGCCGCGACGTGTGGTGGCACGAGGTCGTCGAGCGGCAGAGCGCCGAGCACACGCCCGAGGCGTTCGAGGCCGAGCAGCCGCTGTTCATCCTCTACACCTCCGGTACGACGGGTAAGCCCAAGGGCATCCTGCACACCTCCGGCGGCTATCTCACCCAGGCCGCCTACACCCACCACGCCGTCTTCGACCTCAAGCCGGAGACGGACGTCTACTGGTGCACCGCCGACGTCGGCTGGGTCACCGGGCACTCGTACATCGTGTACGGGCCGCTGGCCAACGGCGCGACCCAGGTCATGTACGAGGGGACGCCGGACACCCCGCACCAGGGCCGCTTCTGGGAGATCGTCCAGAAGTACGGGGTGACCATCCTCTACACGGCGCCCACCGCCATTCGTACGTTCATGAAGTGGGGCGACGACATCCCCGCCAAGTTCGACCTCTCCTCCCTCCGGGTGCTGGGGTCCGTGGGTGAGCCGATCAACCCCGAGGCGTGGATCTGGTACCGCAAGCACATCGGCGCCGACGTGACGCCCATCGTCGACACCTGGTGGCAGACCGAGACCGGCGCCATGATGATCTCCCCGCTGCCCGGCGTGACCGAGACCAAGCCGGGATCCGCGCAGCGGGCGCTGCCCGGGATCTGCGCCACCGTCGTCGACGACGAGGCGCGCGAGGTGCCCGACGGGGGCGGCGGCTACCTGGTGCTGACCGAGCCGTGGCCGTCCATGCTGCGCACCATCTGGGGCGACGACCAGCGGTTCCTCGACACGTACTGGTCCCGGTTCGAGGGCAAGTACTTCGCGGGTGACGGCGCGAAGAAGGACGCCGACGGCGACATCTGGCTGCTCGGGCGGGTGGACGACGTCATGCTCGTCTCGGGACACAACATCTCCACCACCGAGGTCGAGTCCGCGCTCGTCTCGCACCCCTCCGTCGCCGAAGCGGCCGTCGTCGGCGCCGCGGACGAGACCACCGGGCAGGCCATCGTCGCCTTCGTCATCCTGCGCGGCACCGCCTCCGAGACCGACACCCTCGTCGCCGAACTGCGCAACCACGTCGGTGACGTCCTCGGCCCGATCGCCAAGCCCAAGCGCATCCTGCCGGTCGCGGAGCTCCCCAAGACCCGCTCCGGCAAGATCATGCGCCGGCTGTTGCGTGACGTCGCCGAGAACCGGGAGCTGGGTGACGTGACCACCCTGACCGACTCCACGGTCATGGACCTCATCCAGACGAAACTGCCCGCGGCGGGCAGCGAGGACTAGGGGCAGAGGACCAGGAGAACCAGAGGTGGCCTGAGAAAAACAGGGGTTCCTCCGGGCGGCACATCCCCCGCATCTTAGGTAAGGTAAAGATCGCGTCAACAACGCGACACGATCCGCGAGGATCGCCAAGGTGCGCCGGGAAGTCTGGTCGGCATGTGTTCCGTGCTGCCCACCGACCGGAGGATCCTCTGTGGCCACCCCTCGTAACACCAGCCGCAAGTTCCTCGGACGGCTCTCGCTGCCCGAGCGGACTTTCGTCGCCGACGCGCTGCGGACCGAGACCGTCGGCGGGATGCTGCTGCTCGTCGCCGCCGTCACCGCGCTGATCTGGGCGAACACGCCGCTCAAGGACACCTACGAAACCGTCCTCGACTTCCACGTCGGACCCGCCGCCCTCGGACTCGACCTCTCCCTCCAGCACTGGGCCGCCGACGGACTGCTGGCGGTCTTCTTCTTCGTCGCCGGCATCGAACTCAAGCGCGAACTCGTCGCCGGGGATCTGCGCGACCCGAGGGCCGCCGCACTGCCCGTCGCCGCCGCCCTGTGCGGAATGGCCGTACCGGCGCTCGTCTACACCCTCACCAACGTCACCGGCGGCGGTTCGCTCGCCGGATGGGCAGTACCCACGGCCACCGACATCGCCTTCGCGCTCGCCGTGCTCGCCGTCATCGGTACGTCCCTGCCGAGCGCCCTGCGCGCGTTTTTGCTGACGCTCGCCGTCGTCGACGACCTCTTCGCCATCCTGATCATCGCGGTCTTCTTCACCGACGACCTGAACTTCGCCGCGCTCGGCGGCGCGCTCGTCGGCCTCGCCGTCTTCTGGCTGCTGCTGCGCAAGGGCGTACGCGGGTGGTACGTGTACGTCCCGCTCGCGCTCGTCATCTGGGGGCTGATGTACAACAGCGGCATCCACGCCACCATCGCCGGTGTCTCGATGGGCCTGATGCTGCGGTGTACGACCCGGACCGAGGACGGGGAGGAGCGCTCGCCCGGTGAGCGCGTCGAGCATCTGGTGCGGCCTCTGTCGGCCGGCCTCGCCGTGCCGCTGTTCGCCCTGTTCAGCGCGGGGGTGTCGGTGTCCGGCGGAGTGCTGGGGGATGTGTTCACGCAGCCGGAGACGCTCGGTGTCGTGCTCGGGCTGGTCGTCGGGAAGACGGTCGGGATCTTCGGTGGGACCTGGCTGACGGCACGTTTCACCCGGGCCTCCCTCAGCGACGACCTCGCCTGGGCCGACGTGTTCGCCGTCGCCTCGCTCGCCGGCATCGGGTTCACCGTCTCGCTGCTGATCGGTGAACTCGCGTTCGACGGCGACCCCGCGCTCACCGACGGGGTCAAGGCCGCCGTCCTGAGCGGCTCGCTCATCGCCGCGCTCGCCGCGACCGTGCTGCTGAAGATTCGGAACGCCAGGTACCGCCAACTGTGGGAGGCGGAGGAGCGCGACGACGACCTCGACGGCATCCCCGACATCTACGAGGAGCACGATCCGGCGTACCACCTGCGCATGGCCGACATCTACGAGGGGAAGGCGGCAGAACACCGGCGTCTCGCGGTGCTCAAGGCCGCCGAACTGGAGGCCGCCGAGCGGGACCGGCTTGCCGAAGTGGCGGGCGGGGCGGGCGACGTGGGTGACGGTCCGGCATGATCTGACACGTAGACGTCAGACACATAGTCAGATGCGTACGCCAGGCGCGTTACGTTCGGACAACTGAGCAAGACGACAATGACAACAGGGAGACCTCGATGAGCGCACCCGACGGCAGCCCGGTCGGCGCCGAACGCAGCATCGGCCAGTTGTTCGCCTCGGCGACGACCGAGATGTCCGCGCTGGTGCACGACGAGATCGCACTGGCGAAAGCCCAGCTCAAGCAGGATGTGAAGCGCGGCGCGACCAGCGGCGGCGCTTTCTCGGTGGCCGGCGCGGTACTGCTGTTCTCCCTGCCGATGCTCAACTTCGCGCTGGCGTATGCCATTCGGACCTGGAGCGGCTGGAATCTCGCGGTCTGCTTCCTGCTGTCGTTCGCCGCGAACGTCCTCCTCGCCGTCCTGCTGGTTCTGGTCGGCGTCGTCTTCGCGAAGAAGGCCAAGAAGAGCAAGGGCCCGCAGAAGGTCGCCGCGTCCATGAAGGAGACGGCGGGCGTCCTCCAGAAGGCCAAGCCACACCCCCGGCCCGCCCCGGCGAGTGACGGTGTCGAGGTTGTGGCACGCTCGTCCTCATGACGGACCCCGCCACACCCCCGGCGCAACCCGCCCCGACACAGCCCGCCTCGGTCGTACGGCTCGGCCTTCCCGGCGGGCGTGAGGTGATCCACCGGGATGTCGCCGCGAACGGCGCCCGGTTCCACATCGCCGAGCTCGGCGACGGGCCGCTGGTCATGCTGGTGCACGGCTTCCCGCAGTTCTGGTGGACGTGGCGGCACCAGTTGACCGCCCTCGCCGACGCCGGCTTCCGGGCCGTCGCCATGGACCTGCGGGGCGTGGGCGGCAGCGACCGTACGCCCCGGGGTTACGACCCGGCGAACCTCGCCCTCGACATCACGGGCGTCGTACGGTCCCTCGGCGAGCCCGACGCCGCGCTGGTCGGCCACGACCTGGGCGGATACCTGGCGTGGACGGCGGCGGTGATGCGCCCCAAGCTGGTCCGGCGGCTCGTGGTGTCCTCGATGCCCCACCCCCGGCGCTGGCGCTCGGCGATGCTGTCCGACGTCAAGCAGACGGCCGCCGGTTCCTACATCTGGGGGTTCCAGCGGCCCTGGCTCCCCGAGCGCCAACTCGTCGCGGACGACGGCGCGCTCGTCGGGCGGCTGATCCGGGACTGGTCGGGGCCACGGCTGCCGGACGACGAGGCGGTGGAGACCTACCGCACCGCCATGTGCATCCCGTCCACCGCGCACTGCGCGATCGAGCCGTACCGCTGGATGGTCCGCTCGATGGCCCGTCCGGACGGCATCCAGTTCAACCGGCGCATGAAGCGGCCGGTGCGGGTGCCGACGCTGCATCTGCACGGCTCGCTCGACCCGGTGCTGCGTACGCGCAGCGCGGCCGGCTCCGGGGAGTACGTCGAAGCGCCGTACCGCTGGCGCCTGTTCGACGGGCTCGGGCACTTCCCGCACGAGGAGGATCCGGTCGCTTTCTCGACCGAGCTGGTCAACTGGCTGAAAGACCCCGAACCGGACCGGTGACAGGACCCGTGGCAGGACCGACGGCCGCACCGGTGGCAGGACCGGTGACCGCGCCGGTACGCCCGGTATCCGCGAACTGAACACCCGTTCTACGAACAGCCAATTGCCCGGCGCATAGGCCAATTGGGGGCCCATGGGGCGGTTATCGACCTTGGGGCGAGGGCAGACGTCCGGGTATGGGCTGGACGCACGACTACAGTGACGCGGCACGCAATCGCCGCTCGGGCCACGGCCTGAGCTCCCACCAAGGAGGAGCCCCGCACATCGCGGGAGCGGATCTGAGGGTGGGAATCCCGCGCATTCTGCGCCGCAGGGCCCGCTGGGTCTCGGTGCGTCTGCGCCACCCCCGCCCCTGAGCCCGTACGCCCCTCTCTGCTGGGCGTACCGGGCTCAGAGCGCGCAGCTGTCGCTGTCCACCTGCTGGCTGGCGACACGGCCCTGGACGATGTCCTTCTGGATCTCGTCCGCCGTGAGCGCGTAACCGGTGTCCGGGTCGTCGAGGGACTTCGCGAAGACCACGCCGTACACCTTGCCTTCGGGCGTGAGCAGCGGTCCGCCGGAGTTGCCCTGGCGGACGGTCGCGAACAGGGAGTAGACATCGCGGCGCACCGTGCCGCGGTGGTAGATGTCCGGGCCGTTGGCCGTGATGCGCCCACGCACGCGCGCGGGACGGACGTCGTACGACCCGTTCTCCGGGAAGCCGGCGACGATCGCGCTCTTGCCGCTGCTCGCGTCGTCGGTCGCGAACCGCAGGACGGGCGCGCGCAGATCGGGTACGTCCAGGACGGCGATGTCGCGCGCCCAGTCGTACAGGACGACCGTCGCGTCGTACTTCCTGCCCTCACCGCCCAGCTGGACGGTGGGTTCGTCGACGCCGCCGACCACGTGCGCGTTGGTCATCACGCGCCGCTCGCCGAAGACGAAGCCGGTACCCTCCAGGACCTTGCCGCAGCTCGGGGCGGTGCCCATGACCTTGACGATGGAACGCTGGGCGCTGACGGCGACCGCGCTGCCCGCGAGCGCGGGGTCGGGCGGGTCGACGTCCTTGATGGGCTCGTCGGAGAACGGGCTGAAGACCTGCGGGAAGCCGTTCTGCGCGAGGACCGAGGTGAAGTCCTTGAACCAGGTGTCCGCGTCGGAGGGCAGCACCTCCTGCACTCCCGCCAGCACCTTGGAGCCGCGGACCTCCTTGCCCACCGTGGGCATCGTGGTCTGCGCGAGGGCGGCACCGATCAGCCAGGCGACCAGGAGCATCGCGACGACGTTGACGAGGGCCCCGCCGGTCGCGTCGATAGCGCGGGCGGGCGACCAGGTGATGAACCGGCGCAGCTTGTTGCCGAGGTGGGTGGTCAGGGCCTGGCCGACAGAGGCGCAGACGATGACGATGACGACAGCGGCGACGGCGACGGTCGTGTTCACCTCCGCCTCGTCGGTCACGCCGTCCCACAGGACGGGCAGCAGATAGACGGCGACGAGCCCGCCGCCCAGGAAGCCGATCACCGACAGGATGCCGACGACGAAGCCCTGGCGGTAGCCCACGATCGCGAACCACACGGCGGCGACCAGCAACAAGATGTCCAGCACGTTCACATGGGCCACCCTGTCACGCGCGCCAGTCCAGCGGGACCTGCTTGTTTCTGTCCCAGGGGCGCTCCCAGCCCGAGTAGTGCAGCAGGCGGTCGATGACTCCGGCCGTGAAGCCCCACACGAGGGCCGATTCGACCAGAAATGCCGGACCTTTATGGCCTCGGGGATGGACTGCGGTGGCGCGGTTTCCGGGATCCGTGAGATCCGCCACGGGGACGGTGAAGACCCTCGCCGTCTCGTTCGGGTCGACCGCCGCGACCGGGCTCGGCTCGCGCCACCAGCCCAGCACGGGCGTGACGACGAAGCCGCTCACCGGGATGTAGAGCTTGGGCAGTACGCCGAAGAGCTGGACGCCGGCCGGATCGA
>Ga0136846_1231145_pt1 | contig 38984 bp, 24 predicted proteins | sample HopSoiMetagenom2_FD_96841 | JGI IMG/M metagenome (GOLD analysis project Ga0136846, IMG submission 96841) | Grasslands soil microbial communities from Hopland, California, USA - 2 Assembly 2016 (version 4) | ecosystem: Environmental > Terrestrial > Soil > Grasslands | place: USA: Hopland...
ACGACGATTCCCGACGCGACGATCAGAAGGATCGCCGCGCCGGACGCGAGCAGGACGGTTTGGTATTCCTCCACCCGAATGCGGATAGTGGGAGACGACGCGAAAGCCTGCTGCCCGGCCCTAAGTCAGCTCGCGAGCCTGCCGTGCGGAGACGTCACTCCTATCACACGTGTAGGCCCTGCGCATGGCAACGAATCAGCGCCTCGAACCTGAAAGCTAGGGACGTCGAACCGGTGCGCCAGGTGTTTTGCACACCAAGGGACGTCCATCGCGACGGACGGTCAGGTTCCGGGCTGTGGCAGGGCGATCCGACCCGTCCAACGTATCCCGAGCCCGCGACGCGTCGGGACCACGTCCGGTGAAAACAGCTCCAGCGATCCAACGCGAGCGGCTGGTCGCACCTCCGTTGTGACGACGGGGGCATGAGATCGGCGTGCATAACGAGCAGCCTCGAAGGCCGCCCCGATTGTGAGCGTTGCGAACGGCGCGATTCCGGCGGCGTAGTACGGGTGCTTCGTCACCGTGATCGTATCCTTGTAGCTCTCTTCGGGAAATCCGGGCGGAAACGGGAACTCCCGCACCACATCTTCCTGCGTCGAGTGAAGCGCGAGCGCCAGCGACGTTCCAGCAATCGCGGCGACGCCCACGCCAATCCACGGCCGCGACGTGTACACCTGCCCGAGTCCCGGCACGAGAAACCCCGTGAGCAGTGCCGTGCCCGCGCTCCAGGTGGGCTTGCGCAACGCATCGATCTGCGCGCGCACCTGCGCCTGGTCCTCTGCGGTAGGACGAATCGCCAGATACTGCTCCAGATTGCGTACGGCGTCGTCGCGTTGGTCGAGGGCTGCGAACGCGAGGCCGCGATCGTAGTAGGCTTCGGCCGCGCGCGGGAGCGTCTGGATCACGCGACCAAACGCGTCGGCGGCCTCGCGCCATCGACGCTGGTCCAGATGATCCACCCCCGCCTTGAACGCCGCCGCGGACGGGTCGGCGGCTGGATTCGATCCCGCGGGCGTCGTGAGAGCCGTGATCCGCGCCCGCACGTCCGCGGCGTCGCCACTCTGCGGCGCCAGCGCGAGGAACCGACAATACTCACCGATCGCGTTAGGCCGCTCGCCGAGATCCTCATACGCGCGGCCGAGCTGGTATGCGATGCGCTCGTCGCCGGGCGAAAGTTTGGCAGCGTCGACGAACGCGTCGCGTGCCTGTTTGCTGTCGCCGACGATCGCCGCCTCGTGCCCGAGCGCCATGAGCCGTCGCACGTCCGGCGAGTCGTTGCGCGATGCCGTAAGTCCGGGAGCCGGGACAGGGCACGGCAGCGTGCTCGCAGCGGACAGCGTTCGCTTCACTGGCAGCTGCTGTGCGTCGCCGCGTGTGCCAACGATCGCGAACAGGGCGATTACTGCGGGCCAAGCGGAAGGACGACCGAACCGCGTCATTCGTCTGTGTTGCCTATGAGTCAACGGGGCGGAGCGGCAACGCGGGCCGGGCGCGACCTGTGGTTTCTGGAGCCGTCACCCAACTGTCCCTCGACGTTGTAGCCCCAACAATAGGTTTCGCCAGCGGCGGTAGCGGCGCAGGTGTGGGAACCCGTCGCCTGGACGGTCGCGACGGCCGGTATCCCCACGACGTAGACCGGCACGACCCGATCGATCGTCGTCCCGTCGCCTAACTGTCCAAAGGTGTTTCTCCCCCAGCAAAAGACCTGCCCGGACGTCGTCTTCGCGCAACTGTGTACCGCGCCGGCGGTCACGGTCGTGAAGGTGCCACCGACGTACACGCGGGTTGGCTGCGTTCTATCGCCCTGGCCGGTGGCGAGCTGACCGTAGTTGTTGCGCCCCCAGCAATAGAGCTCTCCGCCAGTCGACACGGCACACGTGTGCTGGTTACCTGCCGCGACCGAGATGAACCGCGTGCCTTCGCCCACGCGCCTGGGCGTACGCCGATCGTCGCGTGTACCGTCGCCGATCTGGCCGCCGCTGTTCGAGCCCCAGCAATACAGGTCGCCCCCGAGGGTGATCGCACATGTGTGATTCCAGCCGACCGCCAGCGCGCCGAAGCGAAGGTCGCCGACGACTGCCGTCGCCCGTGGACTCGTTAGGCCGGCACCGGTGCCCAGCTGCCCGAGGGTATTAGACCCCCAACAGAAGATTTGTCCGCTCCGCGCGAGGGCGCAGGAGTGGCTGAATCCGGCGCGCACGGACTTGAACGGCTCCGGCGCGGCGACGCGGACCGGAGTGTCACGCTCCAGCGTCGTGGCGTCGCCGAGCTGGCCACGGTCGTTGTTGCCCCAGCAATACGCGTCGCCGTCTCGTGAGACGGCGCATGTGTGCGACGCGCCGGCGCTGAGCTGCGAAAAGCTCAGGTCTCCTGCGACCAACGTGGGGTCGGTGTGGTCGTCCCGCGTCCCATCACCGAGCTGCCCCTGATCGTTCGCGCCCCAGCAGTAGGCCGAGCCGTTGGTCTCGAGCGCACAGGAGTGTCGTCCGCCAGCGGCGACGGTCGCGTGTTCGGCTGGGAACGCGACTGAAGCGGCCGAGGCGGTTGGCGCTGTTTTCGGTCCGCTGTCGCCCGCGCTCGGTGGGAGCGCCCCAGGCTTCGCAGCGACCGATGCAGGCACCGCGAGGACGGCAGGCGACGGCAACTGGGCCTTATCGGGCGCGGCGCGACTCACCTCACCTGAGCTGGCGGCCGAACGCTGGGGCAACCGCTCGGCGGACTTGGGAGGTACGGCAGCGCTCTCGCGAGACGCGGTGGCCTTGGATGGCTGCATCGCGCTGTCCAGCGACTGCACCGAATCCGTCCCGGCGACGTTGGATGTGGTGTCTCGGCTTGCGAGGGCCGGCGGCACTGCCGCGTTAGGCGCCGATGTGTCCTGAACCGTCGAGGCGGCTGACGTGTCCGGCACTGCCGGCTGGCGGGCCACCGGCACTTCGACTCCGCCGTTGTCGGCAAATGTGGTTGGCACGGCGGCATCGCTCGGCGGGTTCGCCCGACCGCGCATGATCCGGAGCCCTCCAACAATGGCTGCCGCAACGAGTGCGGCGACGACGAACAGGCCCAGTACGGACCGGCGCGGCCGCTCTTCCGGTGCGGCCGCGATAGCCTCGTCAAACACCGACGACGAGAGCGGGGCCGGCATGTCTTCCGGATCCGCTGGCTTTCGCACGACGCGGGGCGGCGGCGGAGCAACCGGCGAAACGGCCGGAGTCGACCCATCACGACGAAACCGCATCGTCTCCAGTGCTGCGGAGAGGATCGAATCGCCGCGCTCGCGGGCCGCGCTGTACACCAGCGTACGCCGTCGCTTGCGCCTTTCCGAATGCCAGCGCGCCCAACCGCCCTCAGGGACGATCGTCGATGCCTGTTCGAGCATCTCGCCCGCGTTGGACCAGCGATCCGCAGCGTTCTTCCGTGTCGCGCCTTCCACGAGGTAGATGAGGCGATCGGGTGTGTCGCTCCGCAACTCGTCGATCGGCGGAAGTTCTTCGTGCTTTTGTTTGTAGATGACGCTGTACAGGCCTTCCCAATCCCACGGGCGCTGCCCCGTGAGCATTTCCCATCCGACCAGTCCGAGGCTGTACAAGTCGCTACGCCCGTCGAGATCCGTCCCGTCGATCTGCTCCGGGGACATGTACGACGGAGTCCCGATTGCCGTCCCGGTCGCGGTCAGTTGAGAATCCGGCTCCAGCGACCTCGCGACGCCGAAGTCGGATAACATGGCCTGGCCCGTCGTTTCGTCGATGAAGATGTTCTCGGGCTTGACGTCGCGATGGACAAACCCGCGCTCGTGGGCGTGCGAGAGCGCGGAGGCGATGTCTCGAAGCACGCGGTCCGTGCGCTCGAAGGTGCATGGGCCGCGATCGTTGAGGATCTCGCGAAGCGTGCGCCCAGGCACCAGCTGCATAACGAGCGCGAGGCTACCGTCACGGATTCGCCGGACCGCATACAGCGTGACGATGTTCGGGTGCTGCAGCTGCGCGACCGTCCGCGCTTCACGCGCGAGACGAGCTACGGTCTCGTCATCATCGGCGTACTTCGGGCGGATGACCTTGATCGCGACCTCGCGCCCGAGCTCACGGTCGCGCGCGCGATACACGACCGCGGTGGCACCGCGGCCAAGCTCGCCGAGTATCTCGTAGTCGGTCTCGAGATCGGTTGTCGCGACGTTCGCTCCGGTATCGCCAAGCATCAGCCAGCTCGAAATCTCAACACCATTGGAACCCCATCCAATCCATGTGCAACGGCGCCATGCAGAAGACTAGCGTTCGCGAAATACGAAGGCGACCTCACCCATCTCGATGCGGTCGCCTTCCGATAGCATGGCTGACGCCGAGGCGCCGCCGTTCGCATCGAGCGATCGACCGTTGATAACGACAGGGTTGGTCGACGAGAGATTTTCCAGGCGCCACCGCGCTTGCGCGGAGCTCCCGTCGCGCAAACCGGTGCCTGGTTGATCGAGCACCATGCGTGCGTGGGATCTGCTCACGGTTGGCTCACGAAGTTGAACGTGACGATAGGGTGGACCGTCGGCGCGGCCAAACGTTATGCAGGTGCCGTCCGGGCCGCCGGTGCGAACGAATCGAATCTCCTGGCCGGCATCCCGCCCTGCGGCGATTTCCAGGCGACCGGGAAGGAACTGCAGCGTGCCGTCCGCCGGGCGCCAGAAGCGGATCGACGCACCCTCGACTGCTTCGCCCATCTCGTCATCGATCGAGAGGGGTTCCTCGCCGCGTTGCGGTCGCGCCACCGTAGATACGGCTCCGTCGCGTGTGCGGACGGTCGCGCCAGCGGGCGCGAATCGGCCGTCGCGATCGACGGCGCCTGATCTCAGTGGCGTTTCAGGAAGCTCGAACGGCGTCGTCGGAATACCCATGCGAGCCGCCGCGGTGCTTGGCCGCGGTAGTCCGGGGATCTGCGAGGCCGGAATCGTGAAGAGCGGAATCTCCTCGCGGTTCCGCAGCGCCGCGACTCGTCGTCTGCGCGCGACTACCCACCTGACAAGTATGGCTATCGTAAGCAGCGCCAGGATGACGATTGTGATCACGACGCTGCCTCCAAATCGGTCCACCATGAAATACCGTGCTCTCGAGACGTGTATGACCTAACCGCAAAATCTGTCGCGAGCGCGCCTAAATCGGGGGCCGACGTACGCTCTGCGGTCCGCGGAGTGATGATCGGTCGCGGGCGCCAACTGGATTACCACCAGGCGGGCAATTTCTGTTCCCTGTATGGTTGGGCTCAGTTGACTACCAACGTCCCATCGGTTGACTTAACTCCCACGCACGGATAGCTTTCGGCCCTCTTCAGGGGGCCTGTAGCTCAGGTGGTTAGAGCGCACGCCTGATAAGCGTGAGGTCGGTAGTTCAACTCTACCCAGGCCCACTGTCCACAAGACGAACCTAGTCCGATCGACTCGTGGCGCCACGTGAGCGAAGCTTGCGTGGCGCTACGTGCATCCTGCTGACGCAGTACACGGACCGCCCGGGCGAAAACCGGCCGCGTTCACCCGGCTCGTCAGCTCGACGAGTCCAGCGGCCCGTGATAGCGCTCGACGAACGGCGGGCAGCCGTTCGACCGCACTCGCCAATGTATGGCTGTGTCGGCTTAATCAGCCAGTCCCGCATTGTCCCCGTGGCTGCTGCTGGGTAGGGCATGTCGTCCGTTTTGGGATGTAGCCATCCCGGACCGATTGGCCGCGGTAGAAAAATTGGTACGGGCACCTCGTGGATGGCGCATGACGGGTGGCCGGTCGCGGCGCTGATATGCTCTCGACTCCAAGCGCGCGACGTTCAGCACGTTCAACGAGAACCGCCAGATGGGCGAGCTCGAGCGGTTCCTTACGCCTCTGAATGCGTTGGCGTTCAAGCTCGTTGTGCGGCGTGAGCTTGGTCACGAGTCCAACGCCGGAGATGAGCGCTGAGGTCCTGGCGTTCGACTGCGGAGGCTTTAGTCCGCGGCGCGTCCGGACCGCGAGTCGTACAGCTCGCGCAGTGCGTTGCGATCGCCGGCTGAGATGTCGGTGACCCACACCTGCGGGTACATGATGGAATCCCGGTGGCTCACATGCTCGAGTCCAAGCAGGTGTCCGATCTCATGGAGGGCGGCGCCGCGCTGCATCTCGGCTGTCAGGACCCGGCCGCGGCTATCGTGAAGCGCCAAGGTGATGCGCGCGGTCGTGATCTCGAACCCAACGTCCTCGCGCCAGGTCTTGCCGATGCAGTTCCCGGGAAGCCCGTCGACCCACTCCACGACGACGTCGGCATCCGACGCCGATGCCACGCGGGTGAAGCGAACTGGTACGCCCTCGGTCGACCAGTGCCGGAAACCTGACCATACCGCGTCAACCAGGTCGGGTTGCCATCCGGAAACGGAGCGACCGGGCTGGATGTAAACCCGCACCGGCCGCGTAACGCGGCGATCCCACCGCGCGCGCGCGGGCCGGGCGACGGTCGTCATGTCAGCGGCAGCGGCGACCGGAACTATCGCGCGCGGCGTGGCGCTGGCGCCGATGAGGGTGACGCCAAGATACAGTGGAACCAGCAGCGAAACCGGGCGGGTCATAGCCTACGACAGCGATTCAGAGACGTGGGTGAGACGACGCGTCTCGCGTGGAGTGACCGGGAACGGTCGAGGCCGCGGGACTTGGACGTTAGGCATTGTGGAGCGCGCAGTGCTCGAGGTCTCGTACGACACGGTCATCACGTAGGTGTCAACGAGGGCATGCGCGGTGTTCGCGATGGCTGCCGAGGCTCCTGCCGAGCTTTCACCTGGGCTGCTCGCTTGGGGCGACGGCCGGGAAGAAGGCCAACAAGCGCATCGAGCGACGCGGCGACCGCCGCCCATGTGAGCAACAACACACCGCGCACGAGCGGCAACCGCGACTTGGGTAGCGCCGGGTACGGATGGGCGCCGGTAAAGCGGCGTCGGCGCCCAGTCACTGAGGGCGGTGTGGTCGCCCGGTTTCTTGGCTCGCTCATTGATCCTGCTGGAGACAACGGGCGGCCCGCAGTTCGGTCGGTTCTTCAGGCGGGCCACCCGGTGGACGACCCGAGGGGAGGGAAGGGCACGCCTGGCCCCACGGTTCAGTCGTACGCGGCGGCGGCCAGCATGGCGCTCATCTCTCGCGCGTTCGTCGTGCCATAGTTGGCATAGCAGTTATTGAAGACGATGTGCGTCTCGTCGGCCCTCTCGGCCACGTCCAGCACGCGAGGCACCCAGCTCGCCAGCTCGTCTCTGTCGTACAGGTATCGATACTTGTCGGCGACGCTCACGCCACGCCTGTTCCACATGTCGTCGCGTCGGCCGTGAAAGCGCACGATTGCGAGGCTCGGTGCGGTGACGGCGGCGACAGGGGGAACACTGTTAGGCAATCCTTGTGGCTCGTCGACGATTACGTACGGCAATGCGTGATCGGAGAGAAACTCGAGCGTGCGGTTGCGGCTGCGCGACTCGAACCACCCGCGGTTCCGAAACTCGATGGTGCACGGGATGCCAGCGAGTCGATCCCGCGCTTCGAGCAGCGCGTTGCGGGCCGCCGTCCCGGGCATGAACCACTGCGGGTACTGGAGCAATACCGACCCCAGCCTGCCGGTGTCGACCAAAGGCTGGATGGCGTCGCGAAAGAGTGTCCACACTTCGTCGTAGATCTCGGGAGGCAGGTCACGCGGGTACACGCGCCGCTGCGTCGCGATCGACGCGGGCAGTGCTTCGCGCAGCGTGCGCGGAAGGCGCGCTACCTCGGTTGGGTGGCCGGTCATCAGCGCATAGGCCTTGATGTCGAAACGGAAACCGTCCGGCGTGCGAGCCACCCACAACTCCGAGTTTCGGCGGACCGGCAGCCCGTAGTACGACGAGTCGATCTCGACGAGCGGGAACCGACTCGCGTAGTACCGAAGGCGGTCCTCGGGTGTATCGACCCCGTCCGGGTAGAAGAGCCCAGCGGGCAACAGGGTCTTGTCGGTCCACCCGGCGGTTCCGATGCGGATGCGATGGCCGTTGGGAAGGGAGATGGACTCAGTGGGGGCGTCGACTATCGCCGCGGCTCGTTCGGTTGCCGATTGTGCGCCCGGATCGTGGTGAGCGGATCCCGAGGGGCTCACGCCGACCCCCGCCGGAATTCGATGAAACCGCCGCGGTGGGCGGTGCCGTAGGGTGACGCATCCACCATCCTGACACGAGGTAAGCCGATGTGGACGTTGATCAAGAGCCTGCTGCTCAAATGGGCACTCCTCAAGTGGTTGCTCAAGAGCCTCGGCTCGCTCGGGATTCTGGTCCCAATCGCGTTCGTATTGAAGATGGTGGGTCTGCCGGTGCTCATGGTGCTCGCGGTGCTGGCGCTGCCAGTCCTTCTCATGCTCGCGCTCTTTGGCATGCCGTTCATTCTGGTGTTCCTGATCGGCGGGGCGCTACTGGCGATCCTCTCGGCGGTCCTGTCGTTCGGGCTCATGGCGCTCAAGATCGTTCTGCCCATCGTGCTCGTGGTATGGCTCCTCAAGTGGCTGCTGGGTTGGAACGGGTCGAAGCCTGATGCCGGTCCGCCGCCGCCTCCTCCCCCACCACCGCCGCCACCGCCGCCCGCGACGGGGCCGATCAGCGATCTGTAGGGAATCGGGATATAGAGGGAACCGGCAACGGGAACTGGGAACCGAGACTCCGCGAGGAGTCTCGGTTCCCAGTTCCCCGTTCCCGTTCTGACCCGTCTCCCGTCTCCCGCTTCCCGGCCGTCAGCGGCATTCTTCGCGAATGTCGAGCTTCACTGAGCGCGCGGTTGGACGAAGCGTCGCGCGGAAGGACGGGATGGGGAAGGCAACGGGGAAAGCGCTATACGCCGACGACCTCACGTTCCCCGGCATGCTGTACGGACGCACGGTCCGGTCGACGATCCCACGCGGCCGCGTGCGCGCGATCAGGCGGAACTTCGACGCTGATGGCTTCACGGTCGTTGACTGCCGCGACATTCCCGGCAAGAACGTCATCGCGCTGATCGAGAACGACCAGCCGTGCCTCGTGGAGCACGAGGTCAGGCACGTCGCGGAGCCAATTCTCCTGCTCGCGCACGCGGATCGTGAGCGGCTGCTCGCGGCCGACGTAGACATCGACTACGAGCTCGGCACCCCGGTGCTCGATTCGGCAACGTCCGGCGTCGTGTTCAAGCACATCCGAATTCAGAAAGGCGACGTGGACGCTCGGCTGGCGGCGGCCGAGCGCGTGATCGAGGGCACCTACCGGACGGGCGCGCAAGAGCACGTGTACATCGAGCCTAACGGCGTGGTTGCCGTTCCGGAGGACGGCGGTCTCGCGGTGTACGGCTCCATTCAGTGTCCGTTCTACGTGCACAGGGCGCTCGTCACCTTGTTAGGCGACGCCGTCAACCACGTCCGCGTCGTGCAGACCGAGACCGGCGGCGGGTTCGGCGGGAAGGAGGAATTTCCGTCGGTCATTGCGGCGCACGCCGCGCTGCTCGCGCTCAAGTCCGGGCGGCCAGTCAAGATCATCTATGACCGGGCCGAGGACATGGTTGCGACGACCAAGCGTCATCCATCGATCGTGCGGCATCGCACCGGCGTGACGCGCGACGGCCGTCTCGTCGCCATGGACGTCGACGTGCTCATGGATGGCGGCGCGTACGTCACCCTGAGTCCTGTCGTGCTGTCCCGCGGGGCAATCCATGCTGCCGGTCCCTACCGGTGCGATCACATCCGGATTGCCGGGCGCGCCGTCATGACGAACACGTCGCCTAACGGCGCGTTCCGCGGCTTCGGGGCACCGCAGACGCAGTTCGCGATGGAGGTCCACATGGACCGCATTGCCGAGGCGTTAGGTCTCGACCCGGTTCATCTTCGCGAGATCAACGCGCTGCGGCCCGGCGACACGACCGCGACCGGCCAGGTGCTCGGAAGCGACTGCAGCGCGCTCGAGACATTGCAACGGGCCGTAGAGGTGTCGGGCTACGCCGAGAAGCGCGCCGCGACCGATACCGGCCGGCGCGGCGTCGGAATCTCGCTCTTCTATCACGGCTCGGGATTCACGGGCAGCGGCGAGCTTCGCCTCGCGTCGCGCGCGGCGATCGAGCTGACGGAGCGCGGCGTCCAGGTGCTCACCTCGAGCACGGAGATCGGCCAGGGGACTCGCACGATGCACGCGCAGATCGTCGCCGACGCGCTCGGCGTCCCGTACGAGTCGGTCGAGGTTGCGCAGCCGGACACATCGCGCGTGCCGGACAGCGGACCGACCGTCGCGTCGCGCACGTGCATGGTGGTGGGCGGGATCCTGCAGCGCGCGGCGACCGAGATGCGGCAGCGCATCGGGGATTCCTCGCCGGCGGAATACTTTCGCGAGCACGGCTCGCTCCGCGTCGAAGCCGAGTACGAGCAGCCCGAGTGGATCCAGTGGGATGACGAGACATACCGCGGCGATGCGTACGCGACGTACGGGTGGGGGTGCAACGTTGCCGAGGTGGAGCTCGACCCGGTAACGCTCGAGGTGCGGCCAGGGAGGCTCACCGCCGTCGTCGACGTCGGAAAGGCAATTCATCCGGCGCTGGCGGTCGGGCAGATCGAGGGCGGATCCGCGCAGGCCATCGGGTACGCGCTGCTCGAACACGTGGTCATGCGCGATGGCGCGATGGCCAACGGTCAACTGACCAACTACGTGATCCCGACAACGCTCGACACACCGCCGATCGATGTCGTGCTGGTAGAAAACCCATACCCGGGCGGTCCGTTCGGTGCCAAAGGCCTCGGCGAGCTCCCGATGGACGGCCCCGCCCCCGCGATCGTCAACGCGATCAGAAGCCTCGGGATCGATGTGCGTGAGATTCCCGCGCTACCGGAAATCCTCCTTCGGGCATCCGCCCGCGCCCCGGGATTCGCCATCGCCGGGCAGCGCAAACCGACCACGGCAGGGCGTTAGGCATGCAGTTCACGCTCAATGGCCGAGAGGTCGATGTCGCGGCGCATCCGATGCGACGGTTGCTCGACGTGCTTCGGGAAGACTGCGAGCTCACGGGGACCAAGGAAGGGTGTGGGGAGGGCGAGTGCGGGGCGTGCACGGTCCTCATCGATGGGCAGGCGGTCGTGTCGTGCCTCGTTCCGTTTGCACAGGTCGACGGCCGCGACGTCCGTACAATCGAAGGGGCGGACGCGCAGGCGTTACAGCGCGCGTTCATGGACCACGTCGGCGCTCAGTGCGGTATCTGCACACCCGGGATGATCATGGCCGCGATGTCGCTCGGCCCGGACCCGACGCGAAAGCAGATGCAGGAAGCGCTCGCCGGGAACCTGTGCCGGTGTACCGGCTACGAGGCGATCTATCGCGCCATCGGCGAGGCGAAACGGGCGAACCGGCGGACGCCGTTAGGCGTGGAGTCGATCGGGTGAGATCGGTCGTCTCGACGCTCGAGCTGCGCCGGCCACGCTCGATTCGCGAAGCGCTGACCATGCTGCGCGATGACGGACCGTTCGTGCCGCTAGCCGGTGCGACCGACCTCTACGTCGCGCTGAACTTCGGTACACTCACGGCCACTCGTTTTCTCGACCTGTGGCCGCTCGAGCCGTTGCGACGCGTCGAGATGCGCGGTGATGTGCTGTCGCTGGGCGCGCTCGTTACCTACACGAGCCTAACGCGGTCCCGCCTCGTCACGCAGCGCCTCCCGATGCTCGTGGACGCGGCTCGCCTGGTGGGCGGGGTCCAGATTCAGAACCGCGGGACGATTGGCGGAAACATCGCGAATGGTTCACCGGCGGGTGATACGCTTCCCGTGTTCGCCGCGGCGGACGCGGTTGTCGTCGCGCGGAGTGCCAGCACCGAACGCCGGATCCCGTTCGTGGAGCTCTACTCGGGCTATCGGACGACCGTGCTTCGACCGGACGAGCTCATCGTCGCGGTCGAAGTGCCAGCGCTCCACGGCGGCCAGTGGTTCCGGAAGGTAGGAACGCGAGCCGCGCAGGCGATCTCGAAGATCGTCATCGCCGCGATCGACGGCGATGCTCCGCGCGTCGCGTTAGGCTCGGTGGGGCCGGTGGTCGTGCGCGCCCGAAGGGCCGAGCAGGCGCTCGCCGCAGGGCAGGGGATCGACGCCGCGGTCGCGGCGCTCCAGACAGAGATCTCGCCGATCGACGACGTCCGGTCCACGGCCGAGTATCGCCGAGTCGTGGCTGGCAACCTGCTGCGCGAGTTCTGGACCCGTGCGACGGGCCGGCCGCGCCCGGACGCCTAACGGGTACTGGAGCGAAGTAGCGCCCCCACGCCCGCCGGCGACAGCGGCTTCGAGAACAGCAATCCCTGCCCGAACTCGCACTTGAGCCGCAGAAGCTCGGCGACCTGTTCTTCGGCCTCGATCCCTTCGGCGACCGTGCGCAGACGCATCGACTTGCCGAGTGCCAGCACGACGTGCGCGACGCTCACGCCGGCGCCCGTACGACCGACGCGGTCGATGAACGCCTTGTCGATTTTCAGAATGTCGACCGGGATTCGTGGCAACTGGTGCAGCGCCGCGTGACGCGCGCCAAAATCGTCGATCGCGATCCGAACACCGAGTGATTTGAGTGACTGAAGGCGTGCGAGCGCGGTTCCGGCGTCGTCGAGCAGTACGGCGTCGGAGACCTCCAGTACGAGCCGACGCGGATCGAGCCCGGAGTTCTCGAGGGCGTTCGCAACGTCCGCGACGAGCGCCGGTTGCCGCAACTGGGCGCGAGAAACGTTCACCGTCAGCGTCAGCGCACGCGCACTCACAACCTGGTTCTGCCATCGCTTCACCTGCCCACACGCCTGCTCGAGCACCCAGCGGCCCAGGGCCGGCGAGAGCCCGAGCTCATCGGCCACGGGCAGGAACGTCGAGGGTGGAATCTCGCCCCGCGTCGCATGACGCCACCGCAGCAGCGCCTCGACCCCGGCGATCCGGCGACTATGCAGGATGACGATCGGCTGATACTCGAGGTCGAACGCGCGGGTCTCGACGGCTGCACGCAACTCGGACTCGAGTTCCACGCGGTCGATCAACGACGTACGAATGCGGTCGGAGAATACCTCGCACGCCCCACGTCCGCGGCGCTTCGCTGCCGCCAGCGCGGCGTCGACGTTGCGCATGAGCGTGTCGGCGTCGTCTTCGGGAGTCGCTCTGGCGATCCCTGTGCACGCGCTGATCGTGAGCTCGCGCTCGTCAATCGTGATCGGTCGCCCGATGGCCTCGCTGACCCGCTCACTGACCTGAACGAAGTTGCTCTCGTCGGCCATGTCCTCGAGCAGCAGGCCGAACTCGTCGGCGCCAAGCCGAGAGGCGGTGTCGCCGCCGCGCAACGTCGAGTTCAACCTGGCGGCAACCGCGGCCAACACACGATCGCCGGCCTCGAAGCCGAACGCGTCGTTGATGGCTCGGAACCCGTCGATGTCGAGCAGCATCACCGCGACCGGGCGTTCGTGACGATGCGCACGCGCCAGCGCGTGAGCGAGCCGGTCTCGAAGCAGCAGGTGCGTGGGAAGTCCGGTGAGCGGATCGCGCAGGTCTGGGGTACCGGCCTGTGGAGCGTCGCTCGCCGCGCTGTCTTCGTGATCCGGGTTCTCGTCCGAGGTCGTGGACGCGTCGACTACGGTCGGCAGCTGAGGCGTTTCGGGCGACCTGGCGGCCTCGGGGATGGCGCGCTCGCGGCCGGCGAGCGCGAACACGATCGCCGCACACGTGATCGCGTAGAGCCCGACACCCAGCGCGAGGATGCCCGACGCCGCGCCGACCAGGTACAACGTGGCAGCGAGTGCGACGCCGACGACACCGAGGACGAACGAAGCAACACGTGATAGACGGACCAGTAAATCGGTGACGAGAGCCACGAAGTTCGATTGCGAAGGGCGAAGGGAAGCTCGCGGAGGTTACGCGAATGGTAGACGCGTTCGCCCCCTGCCGCGCCACGTTCGACGACGCACATTTACGCTATGAGTTTTCCCCACCTCGAGTTCGGATCGCCGTGGGTCCTGGCGCTGCTGTTGTTGCTGCCAGCGTGGTGGGCCTGGCGTCGGCGTCGCCGGCCGCCGGCCATCGTGTTCTCGCGGGTCGGCGTGCTGGCGAACGGACCTCGTGCCGGCCGCGCCATCGCACGCGCACTGGTCGTCGCGCGGAACCTCGTTCTCGTTGGGCTGATCATCGCACTCGCGAGGCCACGATCGGCCGGCCGTGCGGAGCAGTCTACGACCGAAGGCATCAACATCATCATTGCCTTCGACATCTCGAGCTCGATGCTGGCCGAAGACTTCCAGCCGCAGAACCGCTTGGAGGTGGCGCGCGACAAGGTGAAGCAGTTCATCGCGATGCGAAACAGTGATCGCATCGGTGTCGTCGCGTTTTCCGGTGAGGCACTGACACAGGTTCCGCTGACGACCGACTACCCCGTCGTGATGGCGGCGGTAGACAACCTTCAGCCGGGTCAACTCGAGGACGGGACTGCGATTGGCACCGCGATCGCCACTGCTGCGAACCGGTTGCGCGACGCACCCGGGAATTCGCGGGTCGTCGTCCTGCTCACGGATGGGGTGAACAACCGCGGATCGATCGACCCACGAACGGCGGCGCAGGCCGCGGCGGCGTTCGGCGTGAAGATCTACACGATTGGCGTGGGGACCGAGGGTATGGCGCCCGTTCCGGTCGGCCGTGGTGTCTTCGGTCTGCGCTACGAGAACCGGCCGGTCGAGATCGATGATGCACTGCTCACGGACGTCGCGAAGCGAACGGGCGGACGTTATTTCCGCGCGCGCGATGCGGCCGCGCTGCAGCGGATCACCGAGGAGATCGATCGGCTCGAGCGCACACCGGTGCGGACGCGAGTGTACACGCGCTACTCGGAGCTGTACCGCTGGCCGCTCGGGATCGCGTTGCTGGCGCTCGCCCTCGAGCTTTCGCTGGCTGCCTGGCGGGGGCCACTTCCGTGACCTGCCAGCCCTGCAACGTTACAGGAGCTTCTTCCAGCGCAGCAGCGCCACGAGCCCCACGCCAAGCACAAGCTGGAGCACCAGCATGACCCAGAATCCGTGGGGATAATGGGACAAGGGGATCTCGACGAAGTTCATTCCCCACATTCCGCTGATCACTACGAACGGCACGCTGAGCGTTGCGACCACGGACAGCCCCTTCGTGATGGATCCGAGCCGATTCGACACCTGGGTGAGGTAGCTGTCGAGCGTGCTGCTCAGCAGCTCGCGAAAGGTGTCCAGCGAGTCGTTGATGCGCAGCACGTGGTCGTAGACATCCCGGAAGTACAACTGAGACTCGGCCGGCAGCAGCGGTGTTGGCCGGTTGGTGAGCACGTTGAAGATCTCACGCTGCGGAGCGAGATAGCGGCGGAGAGACAGCACGGTGCGCTTGAGCGCGAATATGTCCCGCAGCGCGCTCTCGTCGAATCGCTCGAACACACGCGACTCGAGTCCGTCCACGAATTCGTCCACACGATCAAGGATCGGGAAAAACGCGTCGACCGCGGTGTCGCAGATGGTGTGTGCGAGCCGGGCAGGTCCGCGTTCGAACAGATCGGGGCTTCGTCGAATCAGGTCCGTGACGGTCTCGATCGTCTGTGACGGTCCCGCGTGGACGGTGACCACGTAGTTCGCGCCGAGATAGATGTACAGGTTCTCGGTATCGAGATCGTAGGGATCGGCCGTCGTGTCGCAGAACCGGACCGCGCGCAGGACTATGAAGAGGTATCCGTCGTACGCCTCGATCTTGACGCGGCTGTTCGGGTTGAGCGTGTCCTCTATAGTCAGCGGGTGGAAGTGCAGCAGCTTCTCGAGGATCGCGTGCTGATGGCGACTCGTGCTGTCGATGTCGATCCAGAGCTTCGTCTCGCTGTTGGCGAGGGCGTCACGGATCTCGCGTGGCGGAATGTCGAACGAGAGTCGTCCGCTGGCGTCACGGAGGACGCTCGCCGGCACGTGCCGATCCGTGGCGGGGGGCTCTGAGGTCGTTAGGCTCGGGGCGCTCGCAGGTGTGGACACGATGATGGCGAGACAGTCGAAGCGGTCGGAGGTTCGAGCGTGGCGAGCCGGCCCGGACCAGAGCCCCGGCCGACCGGTTATGCCTAAGGTACTGTTCCGGCCGGCCACCGGGAGGCGTGCGACCGCTGTCAGAGCCGTGTCAGGCTACTTGTCAGGCGACGGCCGGCGCCGAGACATAGGGGCGGCCGTGGCGTACCGGTAGCGTCTTTCGGCCGGCGGTTCCTGTCCGTTCCTGTTCGCCGCCCGCGGTGCTATCCTGCGATATGCCCAGCTTGCCGACACGTCACGTTGCTGCGCCGCGAATCACGCTGCTGGTCGGACTGCTCTCGCTGACCGTGGTGCTCGCCGCGTCGCTGGCGTATGAGGCGCACGACGCGGCCCGGTCGCACCGTGTCACGGCGGAACGTGCGCTGCGAGACTATGCGTCCGTGGCGGCGTGGGAGTACGTAGCGAACGTGCAGGAGCGGCTGGGCACCGCGGCCAGCGAGATTCTGTCGCCGGTTACGAGCGTGCGCGCGAGCTCACCTTACGAGCTGCTCGCCGCGCCGGACCTGCTCACATCGCCGTCGCGCGACGTGCTCGTGTGCCGCCCGGCCGACGGCGACTCCGCGCGCGTGGTGTTCCGGGTGGACCTTCGCGACGGGTCGGTCGCGCTTGGCGCGACGACGGCCGACACTCAGTTCGTCACATGGCTTCGCGATACCGTGGTGACGCACACGCGCCTTCGCTACCGCCCGGAGACCCGGTATGCCGCGCTCGCCGACCCGGTGCATGCGCCCGGTCGGGTCGTGTTCTACGCGATACGCTACGCGCAGCACGGTGCGCCGCTCGCGGCGTACGGCTTCACGACGTGTCCTCGCGCCATCGCCGACGGGGTGCTGCGTGACGTGATGAGCACGCACGCGCTCTTGCCCGGGTCTGTCACCGGCGGCATTGCCAACGACTCGCTGCTTGCCGTCACCGTGAGCGACGCCAGTGGACGCGAATGGTTCCGGTCTGCACGACCGACGGTCGTTGGCGCTGCCCCATCACCGTACGCGAGCGAAGTCGCACTGGACGGCGCGGGCGTGCCGCTCATCGTTCGCGCTGGTTTGCGGGCGAGTGCTCCCGAGATTCTGCTGGTCGGCGGGCCACCGGCGTCGCGACTGCCCATCTTGTTAGGCTTGCTGGCCCTCACCGCCGCGCTGGCGTCCGTGGCGCTGATGCAGCTGCGGCGCGAGCACGAGCTGGCGCGTCTGCGGGCGGACTTCACGTCGAGCGTGTCGCACGAGCTCCGGACGCCACTCGCGCAGATTCTGCTGTTCGGCGAGACGCTGGCGCTCGGGCGCGTGCGCTCCGACGCCGATCGTCGCCTCGCGGTGGAAACCATCGTGCACGAGGCGCGGCGCCTCATGCGCATGGTCGACAACGTGCTGCATTTCGCGCGAACGACCGAGGGACGGGTGCAGTTGGAGATTGCACCGACCGAGCTGGGGCCCCTCGTGGAATCGATCGCGACCACGTTCGCGCCGCTCGCGGAGGAGCGCGGGTCTCACGTGGTGACTGACGTTCGCGATTCGCTGGTCGCGAACGTCGACAGCGGCGCGGTGCGACAGATCGTGCTGAACCTGCTCGACAACGCGCTCAAATTTGGCCCGGCGGGGCAAACCGTGACGCTCATCGTCGATCGCGTGGACGCGCGCGCGCGGTTAGCCGTCGAAGACCAGGGCCCCGGAATCCCTGTGGTGGATCGCAGCCGGATCTGGAGTCCCTATGTGCGACTTCGGCGCGAGAAGAGCGTCGCGCACGAAGGAAGTGGAATCGGGTTGGCTGTCGTTCGCGAGCTGACGGCTCTGCATCGCGGCGAGGCGTACGTGGAGGATGCCGCGGGTGGTGGTGCCCGAGTCGTGGTCGAGCTGCCGATCGGGGCGTCGATCCGCGAGCCCGCCGACGTCTCGGTGCCACGGCGTCCGCGGTCGCACGACCGTTCGGCAGAAGGCGCGGAACGTCGTCGGTGGACATCTCCCGCGCGGTGGCGACCGAGGGGCGACTCGAATTCGGCCAACCGCTCGTGAGCATGCCCACGGTTCTGCTCATCGAGGACAACGAGAAGCTTGCGCGGGGGTTGCAGAGCAACCTCGAGTTCGAGGGCTACACCGTCCTCGGTGCGAACGATGGGGCCTCGGGGCTCGCGCTCGCGCGACAGAAGCGACCGGACATCATCGTGCTCGATCTGATGTTGCCGGACACGGATGGGTATCGCGTGTTGCGTACCCTGCGCGACGACGGTGATACGACGCCCGTGCTGGTGCTCACGGCGCTCGGCGAGGAAGCGGACAAGGTGCGCGGGTTCCGCTTCGGGGCCGACGACTACGTGACGAAGCCATTCGGGCTGATGGAGCTTCTCGCGCGGATCGACGCGCTGCTGCGTCGCGCGACGCGGCCTAACGGGGAGGCGCCGCGCGTGACGCCGTCCGAGTCTCCGTCGGGATTCGGCGACGTACGCGTCGATGCGTCGCGGCACATGGTAACGCGGCGAGGCACGCCGGTGCCGCTCCGTCCGAAGGAGTATGACTTGCTGGTCGCGCTGCTCAGGCGCAACGGCCAGGTGGCGACACGGATCGAGCTCCTCAAAGAGGTGTGGGGCTATGACGACTCCGTGATGAGTCGCACAGTGGATACGCACATCGCCGAGCTGCGTCGGAAGCTCGAGAGCGACCCGGCGAATCCGCGGCATATACTCACCGTGCTCAAGACCGGCTACCGGCTCAGTCGGGAATAGCCGCGCGCCCGAGGCGCGCGAGCGGGAACAGGGAACTGGGAACCGGGAACGGAACCGCCGTGACGGGCGACATTTCGCCTGCCTAACAATCCGGCGACGACCGACGGACCGTTCTCTTACGCCGTCCGGACGCACGTTGGCGGAATTCAATCCCACCTTGGGGGGGAGTTTTCGGTTCCCGGTTCCCTGTCCCCAGCGGTATCCCGGTACCCCGTTCCCGGTTCCCCATGTCGCTGCTCACCAGGAAGTCAGTGGCGGAGTTGCGTCTCGAGGCCGACAAAGGCACGCTGCGCCGGTCGCTCGGGAAGCTCAATCTCACCGCGTTAGGCGTCGGGTCGATCATAGGCACGGGTATCTTCGTGCTCACCGGCACCGCGGCGTCGCAGAACGCCGGTCCGGCGCTCGTCATCTCGATGGTCATCGCCGGCATTGCGTGCGCCTTCGCGGGACTCTGCTACGCTGAGCTCGCGGCGATGATTCCGGTGGCGGGCAGCGCGTACACGTACGCATACGCGACCGTCGGTGAGGTGTTCGCGTGGATCATCGGCTGGGACCTCATCCTCGAGTATGCGCTGAGCATGTCGACGATCGCCGTCGGCTGGTCTGGCTACTTCGTGAGCCTGATGCGCGACCTCGGCTGGACCGTTCCTGCGGCGCTCACGGCGTCGCCCGGTGTCCCGGTTGCATTGGCACAGGGCGGTGTGATCGCTGGGGTGTTCAACGTGCCCGCGGCGGTAATCGTCCTGCTCGTCACCGCGCTGCTCGTGATTGGCATCAGGGAGTCCGCGAACACCAACACGCTGCTCGTCGTCATCAAGAGTGTCGTGCTGGTCATCTTCGTCGCCGTGGGCATCGCATACGTGCGCCGCGACAACCTTACGCCATTCATCCCGCCGAACACCGGAGAGTTCGGCCACTTCGGATGGAGTGGCGTGCTCCGCGGATCGGCGGTGATGTTCTTCGCGTACATCGGATTCGACGCCGTGTCGACCGCCGCGCAGGAGGCGAAGAATCCGCAACGCGACCTGCCATTCGGGATCCTCGTGTCGCTCGCGCTCTGTACGGTCCTCTACATCGCCGTTGCCATCGTGCTCATCGGCATCGTTCCCTATACGAAGCTCAACGTCGCGGACCCGATCGCGGTCGGGATCGAGGCGACGGGCCTAACGTGGTTCAGCCCCATCGTCAAAGTCAGTGCGTTGTTCGGTCTCTTCAGCACGATGCTCGTCCAGCTTCTTGGGCAGACGCGTATCTTCTTTTCGATGAGCCGTGATGGATTGTTGCCGCCGCTGTTCGGCCGCGTCCACCCGCGCTTTCGCACTCCGCACCTCAGCACGATACTCACTGGCTGCGTCGTCTCCGTCGCCGCCGGTCTCTTGCCACTGACCACTCTCAGCCAGCTCGTGAGCATGGGCACGCTGCTCGCGTTCACCCTCGCGTGCATCGGCATAGTCATCTTGCGCCGGACATCGCCGTCACTCGAGCGTCCGTTCAGAACGCCCGGAATGCCATGGGTGCCGGTGCTAGGCGCACTAGCCTGTGTCGTTCAGATGGTTGGGTTGCCATGGGCAACTTGGGCGCGCCTCATCATCTGGCTCGTGCTGGGCATGGTGGTGTACGTGGCCTACGGCCGGCATCACGCGGTTTCCGCGCGGGAACGTCACATCCCGCAGCACGCAGCGGCCGATTGACCGCCTCGTTATGACACAGGTCGCGTCAGGCACGCTCCGATACCCGTGACCTGATTTACGTATCAACCGTCGTGAAAGGATGATCGCCGCCATAGGGCGTACCTTTCGCGAGGGAGTCGAAGAAGTGGGACGCGCTGGCGGATTCGTCGCCGAGAGCGCCGGCGCGTCGCGCGATCTGCGCACGTGGCTGCCGCGTGTGACCATGCACGCGCGGATGCTCGGCGTCGATTCGCTGCCGATCGCACTGTTCATTGCGCTGTTCACGGGGATCGTACTCGCGTTGCTCGCGAGCTACTCGATCACCGGTGCCGTGCCGCTCTACTTCGTCGGTACACTGGTCGAGAAGACGGTCACGATGGAGCTCGCCCCGGTCCTCACAGGGCTGGCGCTCGCTGGTCGCGTGGGAGCGAACATCGCGGCCGAGCTCGGGACGATGCGCGTGACGGAGCAGATCGATGCGCTCGAGACACTCTCGTACGACCCGTATGCGTACCTCGTCGTTCCGCGAGTGATCGCCGGGACGGTGATGTTCCCGATCGTCGTGGGGCTCGCGATGGTCGTCGGTGTTACCGCGGGGTGGGTCGCGTCGGTCCTGCTGCTCGACCTGTCGTCGCCGGACTTCGTGAAAGGCCTCCGCCTCTTCTTCACCGCCTTCGATATTCGGTACGGCCTCGTGAAATCCGCCAGCTTCGGCGCGGCCGTGACGTTGCTCGGATGCATGACGGGGATGCGCGCGGAGGGTGGCGCAGAGGGCGTCGGTCAGGCTGCGACTCGCGCGGTCGTCTACTCGGCGATCACGATTCTCGTCCTCGACGCGTTCTGGGCGACCGTGTGGCTGCTCGGGAAGTCGCGATGAAGCGCACGAACGATTTCGTCGTCGGCCTGACGATCGTGTTAGGCACGCTCACCATCATCGGCACGACGCTGTGGGTAAAGCAGACGGACCTTCGGAATAAGCATGACCGGATCACGGCCCGTTTCCGCGACGTCGGGAGCGTGCGTGTCGGTGCCGCCGTCGTGCTGCGCGGTGTGGAAGCAGGCCGCGTGCAGCGCATCGAGCTCGGACGCGACGGATGGGTCGAGGTGACGATGGCGCTCGACCAGAACGTTCCGTTGCCCACGAACCCGGTCGTCCTGCTGAACGAGTCCAGCCTGTTCGGCGAATGGCAGGCAACGATCACCGATGAATCGGCGATGCCGCGCGACGAAGCGGTCTCGCGCCAGATCGCCGACGCGCGAAAAGATGCGGGCGAGCTGCTTCCGGGTGCAACGCTGCCCGACATCGCGCAGCTGACCGCGGTCGCGGGCCGCATCGCCGGAGACGTCGCGTCGGTGGCGAGTCGGGTCGAGGTCGCGTTCGACGATCAGGCCGCGCGCGAGCTTCGCGGCTCGATCAAGAACTTCGCGACGCTCTCCGCTGCGCTCGCCCAGACCGTCCGCGTGCAGTCGGGGAACCTCGATAAACTCTCGGCCGACATGCGCCTTGGCATGAACCGCCTCGCCGGTTCGGCGGAAACCGTGCAGCGCGTCGCCGAGCGCATCGATTCGTCGACGGCAACCGGTGAAGTCCGACGCATTGTGAGTGACGTGGCGATCGCGGCGGCACAACTCAAGGAAGCGAGCGAGGAAGTTCGCACGATGTCGAAGCAGCTCGGAAGGTCGCAGGGAAGGCTGGAGTCCCTGTTGTCGAGCACCGGTTCCGTGATGGACAAGATCAACGCTGGACAGGGGTCGGTCGGGCTGATGGTCAACGACCCGCGCCTCTACCGGAACAGCGACTCGCTGGTGACGGAGCTCCGGAGCCTCGTGCAGGACTTCAAGGCGAATCCGAAGAAGTACGTCAACGTTCGGGTGTTCTAGGCCGGGACATCGGGACTCGGGACATCGGGACTCGGCATCGGGACTCGGCGGGAATGCTCGTGATGCGAACAGCAATGCTCCGCGTATTTCGCCAGATGCGTAGCCCGACTGCCTCGAGTGCCTGACGAGCGCGGTCCCGTTCGAATCGCGCCGCCCAGTGATCGACCCGACACATACGGTGTGGCAGACCTCACGAATCGGCTCGCTTATCTCGTGCATTCAGTCGTGAGACCACGTTGGTCCCGACGGTGCCTAACGGACGGGTAGCCGCGTCCTACATACGGCGCTCGGCGCGACGTTTTCCGCACGGTCGAGCCGAGTCTCGCATCGTTCCAGTCTTCCATGCCCACCTCGCGCTACGATCGATCGACGAAGCGCCGCGCACCTCGTGCGCGGCGCGCGCTTGGCGTCGGTGAGGTTCTGCGCCGGTGAGGCCCGCTCGCCCCCTCGGCGCCGGACGACCCGACACTCCGCCGCTGCGCCTTGTCGGCACGGCGGACGCGTCCGCTCATGAGCTCCTCGAGCAGGCCCGGACAGCCGAAGAGCGCGGGCGGAGTGATCTCGCGCGAGAGCTGTACGACCGGGCGTTGCAGCGAGTGCGGACCCCGGATGACGCGCCGATTGCGCACGCGGCGCTGCTCGCATCGGCTCGCCTCGCGACCGCCGCGGGTGAGACGACGATTGCCCTCGATATCCTCGAAGCCGCTCTCGCGTCGGCGACGGCGCGAGGGTCGGACGCCGACTGCGCGAGCGCGTCGGTGCTTCGGTCGCGCGTGCTGTGGGCGAGCGGTGACATCGGTAGCGCCGAAGGCGAAGCGACGCGGGCGCGTGATTGGGCCCTGCGCGCCGGAGAGTATCGCGAGGCCGCGCAGTCTCTCCGCACTCTTGGCGCGCTTGCGGTGGCGCGCGGATCCCTGAACGACGGGATCGCGTTGTACGAATCCTGTGTGAGCGAGCTTCGCTCGTTAGGCCACGCGCTCGACCTTGCCACGACGCTGATTTCTCTGGCAGAGCTCTACGACGATGCACGCCGGTGGGACAAATCGGACACGGCATTCGACGAGGCCACGTCAGTCGCGAGCGCGCTCGGCGAGCCCGCGTTTGTGCTCGACGCCGAGCTTCGTCAGGCGGAATTGCTCGCTCGACGGGGCGACGTGGACCGAGCGCAGGATCGGTGTGACCGCGCACTCGACACGGCGCGGCGCATTCGCGACCCGCGTGCGACCGCCGCTGCGGCACGAGTCGCCGCGATGATTGCTCGCGAGCGGGGAGATCTCGCCAACGCGGAGGAGCGACTCACCGCCGCCGAGGCTGCGCTTCGCGACCGCGATGACCCCATCCTCGCGGCGGAGATCGCCGCCGAACGCGCCGAGCTGTATCACCGCCAGGACCGACATCGCGAGACGATCATCGCGCTCAATCGCGCGTATCGTGCGCTGTCGCAGCTCAAGGGTGCGGGTGGCGTCGCGGACGTCGCTCGCCGCGCGCGGCGTCTCGAGGCGCAGTTCATCGACGTCGTGCGCCGGTGGGGCCAGTCGATCGAAGCAAAGGATCTCAATACGCACGGTCACTGCGAGCGCGTCGCCGACCTTGCCTGCGCTATCGCCGCGCACATGGGGATCGCCGGCCCAACGGTCTTCTGGTACCGGGTCGGAGCGCTGCTGCACGACATTGGGAAGCTCGTCATCCCCGCGGACGTGCTGAACAAACCGGACCGGCTGACGGAAGACGAGTGGACGCTCGTTAGGCGGCACCCGAGCGCCGGTGCCGAGATGCTTGCCGCCGTCGACTTTCCGTGGGACGTCCGCCCGATCGTCGAGAGTCACCACGAATGCTGGGACGGGTCGGGGTACCCGCACGGGCTGGCAGGCGAACGGATTCCGCTGGCCGCTCGCATCGTGTGCGTCGCCGACGTATACGACGTGCTCACGTCCGACCGAAGCTTCAAGCGCGCGCTCTCGCACGACGAAGCGCTCGAGGTGATGCGCCGGGACGTCGGGCGTCAGTTCGATTCAGCCGTCTTCCGCGCGTTCGAGGAAGTCGTCGACGACTGGAATCGGCCACAGGTGCCGGTCACGCCCGAAGAAGCGGCGGATGCGGCACGTCCGAGCGAAGCGCCCGCCGCGCGCGCACCGCGACCCGAGGATGTGCTGACTGGAATGCTGCCTCGGTCCGCATTCCTCGCTGCCGTGGCGAAGGCGATTGCGGAACGGCCCGGTGCGGCGTCGCCGGTCTCACTCGTGCTCGTCGACGTCGACGATCTGGCGCGCGTCAACGAGGCATACGGGCAGCTGCAGGGCGACGACGTACTCTGGGCCGTCGCGCGCGTACTGCAGCACGGGCTCCGTGGCGGCGACGTGGTGGGCCGGTACGGCGGCGACGAATTCGCAATCCTGCTGCCCGGCGCACCGCTCGACCGGGCACGCGAGGTCGCACGACGGCTTCAGGAGGCGGTCGCGCGATTGCGATCCCCAATTCGCAACGACCCGGATACGCCGATTGCCGTCACGGTTTCGGCGGGAATTGCGTCGGCGCCGCTCCATGCCGACAGCGCGGAGGCCTTGATCGCGACCGCGGACCGCGCGCTGTTCGCGGCGCGCCGGTCGGGGACCGCGGGTATCGCCTCCGCCGACGACGGCGAGACGCGACCCACCAGCCCCAAGATGGACTTCGATCGATTCGTCGGCCGTGTCGACGAGTTGCGGAAGCTCGTGGGGTGGTTGGACGCGGCCTGCCGCGGTGATGGCCGGGTGGTCACCGTCGTCGGCGAAGCCGGGGTGGGGAAGTCGACGCTCGTGCGACAACTCGAGCCGGAGATCCGCGTACGCGCGGGACTCCTCGCGGTGGGACAGAATTCCCAATCGTCGGTCAAGGCGCCATTCGCGCCGTGGGCGCAGGTCATCACGGCCATTCAGCGTCAGGGCGTCGTGCCCGACACGGGCTGGCATGAGCTGGGCCGGATCGCTCCGGCGTTAGGCGGGACGACCATGAGCGTCGAGGGTGGCGCCAGCCCCTACGCGCTGCTCGAGCAGCTGGCCGCGTACCTGCGCGCGGCGGCGACCGTGCGCCCATTGGCGATCGTGCTCGAGGACATGCAGTGGGCCGATCATGCGTCGTGGGGCGCCCTCGAGTTCGTCGTCGCGCAGCTGAGCGGCGTGCGCATCCTGATCTGCGCCACGATCCGCGCCGAGGAAGCTCGTGAGGTCGCGGAGCAGCGAAAGCGCCTCGCTCGGTCGCCCGGATTTGCGCAGGTGAGCCTCAGACGGATGACGCGGGACGAGCTCAAACGCTGGCTCGAGACCGTCTTTCACCAGGGCGATATCGGCAACGAGCTCCCGACATTCCTGCACCGGTACACGGAAGGCAACCCGCTGCTGGTTTCACAGGTGCTCCGCGCGCTGGTGGACGACGGCGGCGTCTGGTACGCCGGCACACGTTGGGAATGGCGGTCGCTCGACCAGTTGCGCCTCCCGCCGGCGTGCGCGCAGCTCGTTGGTCGTCGCATCGACCGGCTATCGCCCCGTGCTTCATCCATCATCGCGTACGCGGCACTCCTCGGAGGTCCGTTCGACAGCGATCTGCTGGTCGCAGCGGGTGCCGGCGATCCGCGCGAGGTCAATGGCGCCCTGGACGAAGGCGTGACCGCCGCGGTCCTCGTGCCGGTGGAGCGGCATGACGGGCGCGAATTCCACTTCGCGCATTCGGCGCTCGCCGACGCGGCGGGTGCAACCATCCCCGACCGAGCGCGTGCGGACATGCATCATCGCATCGCGCGCGCGCTCGAGCTGCGCACGCCGACCGCAGTCGCCGACATTGCGCGGCACTACCATGCGGCAGGCGACGACTACGAAGCGTTCAGGTACGCGATGATTGCCGCGAGCCGTGCGGCGAGCGTGCACGCGCACGACGAAGCCGCCGCCTGCCTCGCAGTCGCGCAGCGTCACGCGCCGTCCGCGGATGACCTCGCGGCGGCGCGCGTGGAGCACGCGCGTGTCGCGGAATCGGCGAGTCGCTTCCAGCAGGCGGAGGAGCTGTGCGATCTGGCGCTCGACCACCTCGCTACGCAGTCGGTTAGAGTGAAGACCCTGTCCGTGCGTCGCATCCGGGAGCGAGTCCGCGCGCGTCGTGGCCAACCGGTGCGCCGCACGCTCGACGCCTGCCTAGCGCTTCTGAGTGAGGCGGAGTCCGAGCACGCTGATGACGAAGCCGTCGCGCTGCACGTGATGGTAGCGGAGGCACACAGCGCGATTGGCGACCTGGGCGCCGCCGAACGGTCAGCGCGACGAGCCGTTAGGCTGTCGGCGGCACGCGGGGACCGGCGCGGACACGCCCAGGCATTGCTTCGGCTGGGCGCGTCGCTGCCGGCGAATCGGCTCGAGGAAACGCTCGACCGTTATCGCGAGGCGCTCGCGCTCTTCCTCCGCCTTGGCGACCGGCAGGGCCAGACCCGGTGCTGGCTCGCCACCGGCGAGGCACACGCGGGCGTCGGACGCCTGAGCGCAGCGCGTGAGGCCCTGGAGCAGGCACTCGACACCGCGCGGCAGGCGCACGCACCCGACCTGGCCGCCATTGCGACCTTCGACTTGGGCACGCTGGACTACAAGGCCGGATCGTTAGGCGTCGCCCGCGAGCGGCTCGACGACGCGCTGCGGTTGTTCACCACGGTCCGCGACGAGGGGAAACGCGTGGCCGTGCTGATTGTCGCGGGCCATGTGGCGCGCGAAGGCGATCGAATCGCCGACGCCGTGTCGGCATTCGAGACGGCGGCCGCGAGGGCGACGGAGCTCGATGACGAACCCGCGGAGGTCGCCGCACGCGCGAGTGCCGGGCTGGCGGCGCTCGATCAGGGCGATTCCGGCACCGCCGAGACCTACCTGCGACGCGTCGACGAATTGGTTGCGATCGGTGGGCTTCCGCCGTGGTTCGCGGGTCGCGAGCTCGCCGATATGCTCGCCGTGCGCGTCGCCGCGGGCGTTGGCCATACGGGGCTTGCCACCGAACGATTCGAGCAGGCGTTCGCTTTGGCCGAACCTAACGATGCGTTCGCGGCCGCGCGGCTGGTTGCCGAGTGTGCGCCGATGCTCGCTGCCACGGGCGTGCGAACGGTCGAGGCGACGATCGAACGCGTGCGCTACGCGGCGATCGCGTCAGGCTTCGATCGGCTCGTGCGCAAGTTGAGCGCGTAGCCACGCTCGCATTGCTACACGCGCCGGGCGAAGTGCAGGGCAACCCCTCCGAGCAACTTTCGCCGCACCGACTCGACGCGGAGCCCGCTGCGCTCGAGCGTCGCAGCGAACTGCTGCCATGACACGAAGTGGTCGATCGACGGCGCGATGTAGCCGTACACCACGGGCTCGCGGTGCCATAGCCAGCCGACCCAGTTACCGGCGGCCTTGAGATACGCGAGAAAAAGCGGCCGCCAGAGCGCGGACTCCGGTCGATAGAAATCGAGCGTCGCGAGAACGCCGCCGGGCCTGAGCACGCGCGCGATCTCTCGAACAGCTATCTCGTACTGCGGCACGTTTCGTAGCCCGTACCCTGCGGTGACCACGTCGACGGAGGCCGTGTCCGCGTCGATCGACGACATGTCACCGACCTGGAAGCGAACGTTCCCGTGTGGCGCCTCGCGCGTCGCGCGCTCGCGCGCGAGCTCGATCATCTTCGGCGACGCGTCGACCCCTCGCACGGAACCGCGCACCGCTCGCCCGGCCGCGGCAAAGGCGAGATCTCCCGTTCCGCAGGCCAGATCGAGCACACGCGACTCGGGCCTCAAGGCCGAGCGGATCCAGTCGATCAGCTCTGCCTTCCATCGACGGTCCATGCCGAACGAGAACACGCGCGTGAATCGATCGTAGCGCGGGGCGATCGTGTCGAACATCGGCGTCACGAATCGCTGCTTGAGAGCGGGATTCGCGAGGTGTGCCTCGAGGTCCAGTTCCCCAAGTGCCGCCGGTGGCCGGTGGTCGTCGTGGCGGTCGTTCCGAATGGTGCGCCTCCGCGCCTTATTTCGAGCGCGAGGCAGACGCCGACGGCTCTACGCTGTAGTTTACACGCCCCGCCACCGTTTCGGTTCACGGTCGACTTGGGCCCTCGAGCGGGAAGACCTGAGCGTTCAACGCGAGGAGCGCGGAGTGTCGTACCTCGGTTCACGGGACTCCCTCGACAATCTGATCATCCCGGTCGTTCCGGCTGCGGACCTGGGCGATGTCGCGACGCTGCCGTCGGAGGAGCCGCAGATGGTCGCCGAGCGCGAGGCCGACACGGCGATGTGGGCGATTGTGCTCGCGGGCGGCATCGGGTCGCGCTTCTGGCCGTTGAGCACGCCCGATAGACCGAAGCAACTGCTGAAGCTCATCGGTGAGCGACCGCTCATCGCGGAAACCATCGCACGGCTCTCGCCGCTGATTCCGCCGCAGCGCGTTCTCGTGTTGACGAGCCGGGACATCGCGCCCGCTATCCACGCCGCGATTCCTGAAATTCCGAAGGAGAACATGCTCGTCGAACCGAGGCCGTTGGGGACGGCGGCGGCGCTCGCATGGGGGGCGCAGGAGATCATTCGCCGCGCGGGACCCGAAGCGGTGTTCTGCTGCCTTCACGCGGATCTCGCCGTTGCGTTCCCGGAGTTCTTCCGCCAGACGTTGATCCGCGCCGCGCGCGTGGCCGTGCGCGAGAAGGCGCTCGTGAGCGTTGGCGTGAAAGCGACGCGACCGGAAACGGGGTTCGGCTACATCAGGCCGGGCACGCCGCTGCAGGCCGGCGGACTGCCTGACGACGGCGCGCCATGTCACGTGAAGTCGTTCATCGAGAAGCCAGGTCCGGTGCTGGCAGAAATGCTGGTGAGTGACGGTGCCTACTGGAACGCAGGCATCTTCGTCTGGCGGGCAAAGGATGTTGTCGACGCACTGACAGAGTACACGTCGGAGCTCGCTCATGGACTCCAGGCACTCGGCGAGCAGGACTTCGTACGATTCGCCGGGATGATCCAGTCGGTGTCCATCGAGCGAGGGTTACTCGAGCGATACTCGAAGCTGATTCTCGTCCCGGGCGAGTTCGGATGGGACGACGTGGGCACGTGGGCGTCGCTGCGACGCGCTCGCGAGCTCGATGACGACGGCAACGGCGCGTACGGTGAGGTCCATTTCGTGGACTGCACCGGCAACGTCGTACACGCCGAGGGTGTGCCTGTGGTGCTGTATGGCGTGTCGGGGATGCTCGTCGTCACGCTCGCCGGCTTGACGTTCGTGACTACGCTCGATCGCGCGAACGAGCTGCGCCCCTTGCTCGAGGCGTTACCCGAAGATCTGCGCAGCGTGCAGCTGCGCGGGAACTGGGCGGGGGACTGACAGGGAGACGGGAATAGAGGGAACCGTTCCCGTTCTACGTCTCCCGTCTCCCTTTATTCCCCGCCCACCACCTTCTTCGCCCCGTCAGCCTTCAAGTACTTGTCGTACCACGCGAGCATGCGGCGATGAAAATCCGTGAAGTCCTCCACCGTCGTACCCGGCGTGCCGTGGCCGCTGTTCATGTAGTTGACCCACTCCACGGTTTTCCCCAGACGGCGCAGGGCGTAGAACATTTCCCGCGTGTTGCTCGCCGGCACGTTCGAGTCCTCGTTGCCCGTCATGAGCAGGAGCGGCGTCGTTATGCGGTCCGCGAACATGATGGCTGAGTGCGCGACGTACTTCTGCGGCTGCTGCCAGAGTGTCGCGCCAAGCCGATCCTGACTCTTCTCCGCCGCGTGGACGTTTCGGACGCCGAGGCGCGGGCTGTCGGTGTAGAAGCTGATGATGTCCACCTTGCCCGAGATGTTGATCGCCGCCTTGAACCGATTCGTCTGGGTGATGAGCAAATTGGTGGCGTACCCGCCATAGCTCGTCCCATGAACGCCGAGCTTCGATGAGTCGGCAACACCCATCTCGATCAGCTTGTTGGCCGCGGCCGTGACGCCCTTGACCCACGCTTCGCCTGGGTAGCCGATGTCGAAGTCGACGGACGGCTTCACCACGACGTAGCCCGCGCCGGTGAGCACGTCGGTCGTCGCGTCGAAGGTGTCGTCGAAGAAGTCCTCATAGACATTGAACACCGTCGGGTAGCGCTGGCCTTTGGTGTAGCCGACGGGATAGTAGATCACGCCGAACTTCCGATGGCCGTCCGCGTCCAGGTAGGACAGGAGCTCGGTGTTTCCGACCTGGCGATCCTTGAGCCACGGGTTGCCATCCGTTAGGCGCCGCAGGCCCGTGAGTGATGCGTCGCTCACGTAGATGTCCGACGGGCGGTTGCCATCCGACACCGACAGCACGGCCACCGAGCCGTCCTTCGAGAGCCGGAAGTTCGAGTAGAGTCGCGTGTCCTTCACGAGATCCTCGAGCCGTTTCGACGTGCGGTCGAAGCGCGAGATCCCACGCTCCCACGCGGTGCGTGAGGACGAGGTCAGATAGACGTAGCGGCTGTCGCGGCTCCAGCCGATCGCGGTCAATCGCGGGCCTTCGGTGGAGGAGTCCGGCGCGATCTCGAGCATCAGCTCCTTCGTGCCGGAGGCGACGTCGGCGACCCAGAGCCCCTGACGGTTCGAGACGAGCAGGAGGCTGCCATCGGCGTTGAAGCGGAGCGGACTGAATCGCTCGCGCGCGCGACGCTCCTTGGCGGCCGCGGAGGTGTCGGACGCGCTGGAATCTTTCTGCCCGGCCGGCGGACCCGCGATTTGCCGGCCGCCGCTGTCGTTTGGCGCCCCAATGAAGACGCGCCCTTCCTTTCCGTACGCGAAGCGGCGGCCGTCCTTGGTCCAGACGACGGTCGTGCTCTTGAGTGAAGGTAGGATCGTGCGCGGGGCAGAGGTGCCCTGGCCGCGAGCCACGAGCCGGTTTTCCGTCCCGAAGATGACGTCGTAGTCGGTCTTGGTCGTGACGTCCTCGCTGTACACTACGCCCGAGTCGCGCGCGACGAGCGTGTACGACGCGACCATGGCTTCGGGGATCAGCTCGCGCGTCTTGCGGGTGGCGAGATCGTACGCCACAACGGAGCGACGGCTTGCCGACCGGCGGAGATCGTCCCACGCCAGGAAGGGGTCGTTGCTGGACTGAACGAAGACCGGGCCTTTCGTGTAGCGATCGAACTGCTCGTGGACGGAGCGCTTCCAGGCGTCGGAATGGAGCGCGAACACGATGGACGCACCGTCGTTCGTCCAGCGCACGTCGCTGTTTTCCGCCACGTACGAACCCGCGGGAGCCTGAACGCTCGTCAGGCGACCAGTGCTTCGCTCCCAGATCACGGGCTCGAACGCGTCGTTATGCACGACGAGCATCGCGAGCCGCGACCCATCGGGCGACCAGGCGAGGCTCTTCACGTTTCGCTTGTCCGGGAAGATCGCCCGGGACTTTCCGGTCGCCGTCTCGATGACCAACACGGTTCCGGACGACGGTCGGATGTAGCTCGGGTCCCCGTCGCGACGATAGTCGACGCCGAAGTTGTCGCGCCGGAGAGTCGACACGGTTGCGAGCCAGCGTCCGTCGTCGCTCAGGTCCGTCTGGACGAAGCTCACGACGTTCAAGGCGTCGTCGATCGAGAAGGCGGGCCTTGTGCTCGAGCCCTGGGCATCGAGCGCAGTGTGCGCAGAGAGCGAGGCGGCGACGACGGCGAGCATCGCCGTCAGCCGGAACGACGCTGGACGCGAGCGGTGCATGGAGCTCCGAGGTTCGGGAGGCAGCGAGAGACCGCGCCTAGCCTACCGCTCGAACGCCCGTCGTCAAGCGTGCGTAGAGGTGTCGTCCGGTCCCCGCGTCCTGCCATCGTCCAGACGCGGTCTGTCCCCGAGTCAGGCGTCGAGCCAGGTGGTCTAGGACCATATGGCGCAATTTCTTATCGCTTCGTCCCAAAATCTCTGGCCAACCTTGACTTAACGGTGACAGGCCGTTTGAATGCGGGCCAAGGTGGGTTTTTTCGTCCACGAGTAGCACTCAACCCGCAAGAGGAGGACACGTGCGCAGAGTCTTGTCTGTCGTACCCCTCGTCGCCGCGCTTCTGGCTCCGGGGATCGTCCGAGCCCAGGCAACGCGCGAGATCACCGGAAAGGTCGTGCAATCCGGCACGAACGCTCCGCTGGCCGACGCGACCGTCGGCCTGTTTGGGCAGCCGGCCGGTGTTCGCACGAACGAGCGAGGTGAGTACCGCATCCGCGTCCCGCAGGAGGAAGTCACCCTCCTGGTCCGGGCAATCGGCTTCAAGAGAGGTCAGGCGAAGGTGCCGGCGAGCCAGGCGACCGCTGACTTCTCGCTCGAGAAGGACGTCCTGCAGCTCGAGGGCGTGACCGTCACGGGCACGGCCACAACGATCGAGAAGAAGAACGCCGCGACCTCCGTGTCCACCGTGAGTGGGGACGAGCTGACACGCGCTCCGGCGGTGTCGGTCGAGAACGCGCTCCAGGGTAAAGTGGTGGGCGCCAGCATCAACATGAACAACGGCGCGCCGGGTGGTGGTGCGCAGGTTCAGATCCGCGGCGCGAGCTCGCTGATCGGCAACACACAGCCGCTGTTCGTCGTCGACGGCGTGGTCATATCGAACTCGGTGCGCAGCACGCGCCAGTCGGTCGCGACCGGCTCGCTCAACTCTGGCGAAGAGAACGGAACGAACCGCCTCGCGGACATCAACCCGAACGACATCGAGTCGATCGAGGTGCTCAAGAGCACCGCGGCGGCCGCGATGTACGGGTCGCAGGCCACGAACGGCGTCGTGCTCATCACGACCAAGAAGGGCAAGGCCGGCGCGCCCAAGTTCAACATCACGCAGCGTGTGGGCACGTACGAGTCGATGCGTCTCCATGACTCGCGTCAGTTCGAGACGCTCAACGAGGTGACGGCCGTCGATGCAATCGGAAGCAACCCCGACGCCGTAGCGGCGGCGCAGGCGGTCTGCACGCCGAACTGCCCACACTACGACTACCAGAAGGAGTTGTTCGGCCGGACCGACCCGTCGTACGAGACGGTTGCGAGCCTCACCGGTGGCGCCGCGAACACGCGTTATTTCGTGTCGGGCTTCAACCGGTTCGAGGCAGGGACCGCGATGAACACGGACGCGAAGCGTCAGTCGCTCCGCGCGAACGTCGACCAGAACATCGGCAGCAAGATCACGGTCGGCCTCAATGCCAACATGCTGCGCTCGTTCTCGCAGCGCGGCGTCTCGAACAACGATAACACGTTCTCCAGCCCGATCTACGCGTTCGCCTACAGCCCGGGCATCCTCAATTTCCGGAAGAAGGACGCGAACGGGAACTACATGTTCAACCCGTTCCCTCCGGGCGGCATTCAGGCGGCGTCGAACCCGTTCCAGACCTACGACCTGATGCGGACCGATGAGGATGTCTACCGCATCATCGGCGGCGGCCACGCGAACTGGTCAGCCTGGACCGGTGACAAGGGCGCGCTGCAGATCACAGCGTCCGGCGGTGTCGATCGCTTCTCGAACGAGAACTACGTTTTCGCGCCGGTGGCGCTTCAGTTCCAGCAGCCGGGCTCGAACCAGGGTGGATCGTTCCCTGGCGTTGTCATCCAGGGCAACGGCACGGAGCTCAACACGAGCTTTCAATCCGCAGCCGTATTCGACTGGACCTTCGGCACTTTCCTCCGCACCACGACCCAGGCCGGCATGCAGTACACGACCCGTGACCTGAACGACTACAACATTCAGGGACAGGGTCTTACGCCGGGACAGTACAACGCATCCGGCGCTGCAAAAACGACGATCCCGCCCCAGGTCCGCTCGGCCGTTCGCAACCAGTCGTATTTCGGTCAGGTCGAGGGCTTCATGCTTGGCGAGAAGCTGTACGTGTCCGGCGCCCTTCGCGGCGAGCGTTCGAGCGTGAACGGTGACATCAACAAGTACTACACCTACCCGCGCGCGGCTGCGTCGTACCGCTTCATATCTCCGCTCCCGGGCGTCAACGAGATCAAGCTGCGTGGCGCGTACGGCCTCTCGGGTAACCAGCCCAACTACGGTGATCGCTTCGAGACCGTCACGAGTGGGTCGCTGCTCGATGGTCTTCCGTCGTTCGTTCAGGCGGACACGGTCGGCAACTCGAAGATCAAGCCGGAGACGCAGGCCGAGACGGAGTTCGGCACGGACATCACGGCGTGGAACGAGCGTGTTCGCTTCGAGGCGACATACTTCAAGCGCAACATCACCGACCTCCTTGTGAGGCCGGTCCTGGCGCCGTCGAGCGGCGTGACGCAGACGATCGTCAACAGCGGCGAGATGCAGTCGCAGGGCACCGAGATCGGCCTGACGGTCGTGCCGGTCCAAACGCGCAACTTTACGTGGACGTCGCGCGCCACGCACACGCAGAACTACGCCGAGATCAAGAGCCTTGGCGAGAACATCAATCCGTTCACGATCAACTCGTCGGGCGGCTTTGGTAACGCGTACGGCCGGTTGCGCTTCGCGGCAGGCAACCGCGTCAGCACGATCTGGGGCGCGAAGGACGGCGTCGGGAACATCCCGCTGGGCGACGCGAATCCGAAGTACATCATGCAGTTCGGCAACGACTTCGCGTACAAGGCGTTCGCGCTCAACGTGCTCGTGGACTACCGCCACGGCGGCACGGTCTCGAACATGACGCTGAACCTGTACGACGAAGGCGAGAACACGTGGGACTACGAGGACAAGTCGCCCGATGCCAACGTTCCGCTGGGTAAGTATCGGTACGATTCGTGGGGCGGCGGCGCGAACACGGCTGCCTACCTCATGGACGGGTCGTACACCAAGATCCGCGAGATCAGCCTGTCGTGGGACGTCCCGCGCAGCACAGTCTCGAGGATCAAGGGCGTCGACAACGCACGCATCAGCCTCTCGGGCCGCAACCTCTGGATCATCTCGGGCTACAACGGCTTCGATCCCGAAGTGAACAACGGGGGCAACGTGGTGGCGCGGTTCGTCGATCTCGCGCCGTTCCCACCAAGCCGCTCGGTCTTCTTCAGCATCGACCTCGGCTTCTAACCGTCCCGATACTCCATCCAGACTGCCTAACGGGCGCCGCAGGCGCCCGAGGAGATAGAGAATGAAGTACGACTTCAGGGGAATGGTGCTCCTCGGAGCACTGATCGGGACGGCGGCGTGTAGCGCCGACCGGCTCTCGGTCCCTAACTACAATAAGCCCGAGATCTCGGGTGTTTCGAAGGATCCTCAGTCGATCCAGCTGCTCGCGACCGGGATCATCCAGCGTGAGCGGACATTGCAGCCCGGCACGACGCAGGACTTCGGCTTCTTTGGCCGCGAATCCTATATCTACTTTCCTACGGACGGGCGTAACGTCACCGGCTTCCTGGTCGGAGTGCCGGGATTCGGCGGCAAGACGCTCGATCCGGGTGGATTCGCCGCGACGGCCACGAACTGGGGTAGCCGATTTGCCAACATGAGGAACGTCAAAAACCTCCTCAGTGCCGTCGACAAATCCGCGCTGTTGAGCGATGAGGAGAAGAAGGCGGCGCACGGGTACGCCGAGACCTTCCTCGGGCTCGACATGATGTATGTCCTGTACTCTCGCGACACACTCGGGGCTGTTACGGAAGTCAACGATGACCCGAAGGTCGTTGCGCCGCTCGTGAGCAAGGATTCCGCGTACAAGTGGGCGACCGCCATGCTCGAGCAGGGCAAGACTGACCTGCTGGCCGCTGGAGACGCGTCGTTCCCTTTCACGCTGAGCAAGGGATTCGCCGGGTTCGACACGCCGACGACGTTCCTCAAGTTCAACCGGGCGATCCAGGCCCGTGTGCTCGTCAACCGCGCGTCGCAGGGGTGCGGTAACAGCTGCTATACCGACGCGCTCGCGGCAATCGACGAGTCGTTCGCGACACCGATCGGCGGCGCCGGCTCCCTGGCTGATCTGAACATCGGTGTGTACAACAACTACAGCACGGCAACGGGCGACGTGCAAAACACGAACTCGTTCGCCAACAACAAGAGCCTGTTCGCGCACGCGAGCAACGTGACCGACGCGCAGACGCAGGTCGGTGGCGCGAAGGATGATCGCCTAACGAGAAAGGTCGTCAGCCTGGCCTCGTTGGGATTGTCGCCGGTGTCGCCGCCACAGGGCATCGGTATCCCGGCGGAGTACACGTTCTCGATCTATCCGGCGAACAACTCCGATGTGCCGATCATCCGCAACGAGGAGCTGATCCTGCTCCGTGCCGAGGCGAACCTCTTCCTCGGCAACTTCGTCGCAGCCGCGACGGACATCAACAACGTCCGTGTGGTGTCGGGCAAGCTCCCGACGACGACGATCGTTTCTGTGGCCGATGGCCTTCCGAAGTTGCTGTACGAGCGGCGCTACTCGCTGCTGCTCGAGGGGCAGCGCTGGAATGACTACCGTCGGTTCGGCATCCTGGACCAGCTCCCGCTCGACATCACCGAGGGAACGTACACGCACTTCGTGGCGAAGGTACAGCCGGTGCCGCTCGCTGAGTGTGACGCGCGTGCCACGTCGAAGCCGCAGGGCTGTCCGTAAGGCTCAACCTCGGATAGGCACAGTGAAGAACGGCCAGCCCTATGGGCTGGCCGTTTCTTCATCGATTGGAGGCCCAGCGTCGCCGTCGCTTTCGATACAACGACGCGCCACTTATCGGTCGTGCGGCCCGTAGGGAGTGTATTCTTCCTTCTCCACTATGCCTTCGAAACTAGGGTCCTACTGGGCCCTGAGCCGTGCCCCGCGGTATAGCGTCACGTTCGCGCTACCGCTGCTTCTGCTGTACGAGGCGCTCGCCGCCAGTCTGTCGCGCTTTGCGGGGGAACAGATGCGGAACGGGGCGGACGTCATGCTCCGCTCGCTTTTCGTCGCTGTCGCGGGGCGCCGCGGGCCCGTCATCTTCGTCACGTGCGTGATCGCGGTGAGCATCTTTTTCATCGCTCGCGATCTGAAACGCGCCGGCCGGCTCGAGCCGCGGGTGTTCGTGTGGATGACCGCGGAGGCTGTAGCCCTCGCGCTCGTGTTCGGACTCGTCATCGGTACAGTGACGGCCAAGCTGCTATCACCATTCACCACGTTGGCGATCCTTGGCGGGCAGCCGAAAATGGGTGTCGGGGCTCGTCTGATGCTCTCACTGGGCGCGGGCTTATACGAGGAGCTCTTGTTCCGAGTACTGCTCGTGTCCGGCCTGCTGCTGTTGGCGCGGCGCGTGTTCCGCTTCGGTCCCACGCTGGCGAACACGTTCGCGGTCGGACTCGGCGCCCTGATCTTCTCGGCCTTCCACTACATCGGCCCGTATGGCGATCCGCTGCGGCTGGATTCGTTCGTGTTCCGGACGATCGCCGGCGTTGCGTTCAGTGCGCTGTATGTCTTCCGCGGATTTGGCATCACGGCGTGGACGCACGCGCTGTATGACGTGATTGTCCTGGTGCTATAGCCCTCTATCGGGACGACGGCGATTCCTCGACTCGCTGGCGCTCGCTCGGAATGACCCGCGCTTTTTCGTCCTGCCGCCTGCCGCCAGGCGCCTCATTTCACGTCAACCGTCCGATCCGCCGTCGCAATCGTTAGGCTCCCTGTCTCGAGTGTCAGCTCTACCCGGTAACGGCCTTCCGGCAGCGTGCTGAAGTCGACCGCCAGCGCTCGAGCGTGCGCGGCTCCCGGGCGTGCCGAGGGCTCATCCCATTGCATTCGCACCGGCGCCCGGCGTTCGACGACGCCGAGTTTCTCCGCGGCTCGACGATACCACGGCGTTCGCTCACGCGTTACCGTGAGTCGATACGCGAGCGTCTCGCCGTCCGGGCTGACGCCGTACATCTCCCAGTACACGCCGACCGGCTTGCTGCGGTCCACCCTGAGCGATCCGCGCGCACGGGCTGTCGCCTCGTCGAGCGAGGTCGGCAGCTTTGATGCGTCGTCAAAGAGCAGAAGATCCGAGATCGTCACGCGGCCGCTCGACGACGGGGGGCGAAATACGGCGCGGGCTCGCGCCACGCGACGTTCGGCGGAATCTCGTGTCTCCACGCTGATGATCGCCGGCCGCCATTCGGCCGTTGCCACGAGCACGCCGCGCCGGTGCGCCGCAGAGTCCGTGCTGACGATCGCCGAGTCGGGGCTCGCCGCCGGAGCAACCGCGAGCCCGGCGTCGATCGTATCGTGCGAGAACCCCGTTTGCGCCGTCGCATCGTACGCCGCCACCACGACCGCCGAATCCCCCCGACGGAAAAACGCGATCTGGTGATCGAGCTCGCCCACCGATCGCGCATAACGCGGCGCGTATCTGCTCTGCGCCAACCGGTCGTGCAGCTCCCAGTCCGAGAGGCTCGCGGAGTCGGGCACCGCGAGCACTGCGGCATCGGGGACGAAGTCAAACGCTGGCGTCGGCTCGTGTCCGATGACGTGCACGTCGAACGGGTTGGCCATGCCTGGCGGTGACCGGGTCCAACCGGTCTCCCACCCGTAGCGCAGGAGCAGCTCTTCCGAGTCTTCCCCAAACACCATGTCGTGAGGATAGCCCGACATTCGGATCAGGCGAACCATCGTTAGGCGCGCAAAGTGCTCGGTGCGAAAGTCGTTCGCCGGCACGAGGTACAGCGGCCGTGAGAGTGCCCAGAACCGCGCCTCGAACTCGCCTCGCTGAGCGCAGGGAAGACGCTCATAGCGCTTGCGCGCGCCGCCCTCCAGCAGCAGCGAGATGTCCGTCCAGTGACATCGTTCGCCTTCCGGCATGGCGGCGAGTGCGGCG